>Ga0209091_10001155_pt1 | contig 23763 bp, 18 predicted proteins | sample ArcticOcean_MG_C_6_FD_187438 | JGI IMG/M metagenome (GOLD analysis project Ga0209091, IMG submission 187438) | Marine microbial communities from western Arctic Ocean - ArcticOcean_MG_CB8_128 (SPAdes) (version 2) | ecosystem: Environmental > Aquatic > Marine > Oceanic | place: Arctic Ocean...
TGGTCACCATCAACAACCCCGCTGCACACTACATTTAGTTTACGGTCAACCCATTAAAGTATCTGATTTTGTGGATCTAAAATTAACTGATGTAGAAAATATAAACATCCTTAAGCTGGAACTTCAAAATAGAATGAAAGCCTGTCTTTGGCTTCCAGATAAGACTGAAAACTATTTCATTCAAAAGAAAAAAATAAATAGGCATACAACTCATGTGGATTTCAAAACACTTAAATCAGCCTTGCAAAACAACTATAATAAAATGCCTGGAGTCAAACCAAAGAGCAAGACAAGAAAAGTTTTAATCTTCTTGCTAAGTGTGCCCAATATTATTCCTTTTTGGATTAGTAGAAAAATAATTGGGAAACTCGAGGATATCGTATTTGTTAGCTCTTTAAAATATGTTTTGGGTGTCTTTTTATTCCCAATTTGGTGGCTTGCTACTTCTATTACAATTGCATATATGTATGGAAACAGAGTAATGACGACTTATCTATTAGTTTGTACCCTATCATTATTCATAAAACAAAGGTTTTCTCTATCATAATTAATTTTATTATAATAAATAATTATATCTAAGGATAATAATTACTTTTAAATCCCTTATATATTATTATTTATAAGTAAAATCTATTGTAAATATATTAATTATAGCTTATTAAAATGTGTCGAGATTAGACTAAGTATTTGTAATTTAGTAAAATGCAAGATGTAATTATTATTGGAGCAGGACCCATTGGACTTGCCTGTGGAATAGAGGCTCAAAAAAAGGGTTTAAAATATACAATATTTGATAAAGGAACTCTGGTAAACTCATTATACCATTACCCTTTAAACATGACCTTTTTTTCAACTTCCAACAAACTTGAAATTGGTGGTATTCCCTTCATATCTCATAACCCAAAACCAACACGAGCAGAGGCATTAGAATATTACCGAAGAGTGACGTCACATTGGAAACTGAATCTAAATCTATATGAATCTATAGAAAATATTGACACTCATCCAAAATATTTTAAAGTAACTACTACAAAAGACCAATATAAATCAAAAAATGTCATTGTTGCTTCTGGATTTTATGATCGTCCATTTTTACTAAATGTGCCAGGAGAGAACCTTGATAAAGTTCGACACTATTACAAGGAACCTCATCCTTATTTCGCAATGGATGTTGTAGTTATTGGTGGAGCAAATTCAGCGGTTGACGCAGCTTTAGAAACACATAGAAAAGGAGCGAAAAGTGTTACCATGATTATTCGCGAAAAAACAGTAGGTGAAAATGTTAAATATTGGGCACGGCCTGATATTATCAACAGAATCAAAGAAGGAAGTATTAAAGCGTATTTTGAGGCTGACATTACGGTGATTAATACAACGTCAGTTGAATTTAAAGACCCTAATGGAACACATAAAATTCCTAATGATTTTGTATTAGCAATGACTGGCTATCAGCCAAACTTTGAGCTACTAGAAAACTTAAATGTTCACTTTGAAAAAGATACTTTTAGAACACCCAAATACTCGAAAATAACCATGGAATCAAATACTAAAGGGGTGTATTTAGCTGGAGTTGTTTGTGGAGGGTACAAAACAAATAAATGGTTTATTGAAAATTCTCGTGACCACGCTAAGAAGGTTATGGACCACATTAATCAAAAACAAGATCTTTAGTGAAACTTTCGATTTACTACCTTACATAAAAAAGAAAAAAATTGAACGTACTTATTATTCCCGATTCTTTTAAAGGAAGTCTAACGGCAAGAGAAGTTGCAGAAATAATGGAGAAAAAAATAACTCAAATTTTTCCAAAAAGCATCTCACATATTATGCCATTTTCTGATGGCGGTGAAGGTGCATTAAATATATTAGAAGATCATGCTTCAGGAACTATGGTTAATTGTGAGGCCCAAGATGCGGTCGGTAATCCCTTAAAAGCACCTTATTTTCTATTTGAAAACGGAAATAGTGCCTGGATTGAATTATCAAAAACTTCAGGACTAACACAAATAAAAGAAGCTGACCAAAATCCCCTAAAGACATCGACTATAGGTACTGGAAAAGTTATTATTGATGCCCTCAACAAGGGCTGCTCAAAAATTTATTTGGGTATTGGCGGGAGTGCTACACACGATTTAGGAACAGGCATTATAAACGCACTAGGCGCAAAATTGATTGATTCCAATGGAGAAGAGCTTTTTCCAAACGGAGAAAATTTAGTTAAAATAGAAAGCATAGACCTTTCTAAAATAGACCCTAGAGTTAATGAAACAAAATTCATAATCGCATGTGATGTTCAAAATTCATTACTTGGCAGAAATGGTTCTGCGCATACTTATGCAAAACAAAAAGGTGCCTCGCAAGAAATGATCAATCAATTAGAAAAGGGTGGGGAAAATTTTGCTGATGTTGTAGAGCGCCAGTTTGGGGAAAAAATAGATCGTATTTCAGGAGGTGGAGCTGCAGGGGGAGTTAGCGCTGGTTTATATGGTATTATTAATGCGAAATTAAAAGAGGGTTTTGAATTACTAACACAACAAACAAACCTAAAAAGCATTATAAAAGAAATGGATTTAGTTCTTACTGGAGAAGGAAGCTTTGACGCTCAAAGTACTTATGGGAAATTACCCTATAAAATTGCGCAACTCACAAAAAAACATAATATACCTACCCTACTTTTTGCTGGAAAAGCTAGTCTTAAGAAAGTGTCAGGATTTCCACAGCTTAAGGTTTATGAAACTAAACCTAAAAATATGTCAATTGAAGAGGCAATGCAAGGAGCAACTGAAAATCTAGGTGTTTCACTAGAAAAAGTTCTTAACGATTATAAAAGGAACTAAATATTATGCTGTTTTCTCTCCTTAGTATTTTTATTGCAATTGCTTGGATTATTCTGGGCACCTCCTACACTAAGCTTCATCCCTTTATTGTCTTACTAATTGCAGCAGTCGTGTTATCAATTATTTTGGGAATAGACCCAATTGAAGCAACTGGAATAGTTTTTAAAGGGTTTTTCAAAATAATTAAGAATATAGGTTTACTAATACTTTTTGGAACGATAATAGGAGCTGCTTTAGAGCAATCAAATGCAACCCTTGCACTTGCAAAAGGAATCTTAAAGTCTTTACAAAAATTACCCCTTCCTTATGCGGTAAGTTGTATTGGTTACTTAGTTTCAATTCCTGTTTTCTGTGATGCAGCTTTTGTGATTTTATCACAACTTAATAAAACTCTTTCTTCTCAAACTAAAACACCTATGGTAGGGCTCACTGTTGCATTGTCAACAGGATTATTTGCTCCTCACGTTCTTGTTCCACCAACACCGGGGCCGCTTGCTGCTGCTGCTAATCTTAATTTAGAAAACCTTATCCTACTTATTGGAGTAGGCGGATCAATTGCATTTATATTAATTTTTGTTGGAGGCTGGTATGGGAATTATCTCATTAAGAAAAATAAGTATACAGAGTCAAATGAATCATTAGAAAATTCACCCTCAGAAAAAATATTTGGACTGCCTAGCTTTAGCAAAGCAATACTACCTATACTGGTACCAATTGGCTTAATGTGCCTTGGCACTTTACTTAAAATAGTCCCCAGCTTTATAGGACTAGAATATTTAATAGTTCTAACAAAGCCGACAACTGCCTTGGGAATAGGAATGCTTTTTGCATTTAGACTTCTATTTAAGCAACCCCAAAAAAATATTAGTAAGGCAATAAAAAAAGGTTTAAAACAGGCTATTCCCATACTGGCTATAACGGGAATGGGAGGAGCCCTAGGAAGCGTTATTCAAACCATTCCATTACAAGATTATGCACTTGAAATTTCAACTTTTTCTGGGTTTGGAATATTAATTCCTTTTTTGATTGCCGCTTTACTCAAAACAGCGCAAGGTTCTTCTACTGTTGCTATTATTACAACTTCATCCATTATATTTCCGTTACTTTCTGTTTTAGGTTTAGATAGTGAAATGGGAAAGGTATGGGCCATTATGGCCTTAGGTGTTGGATCAATGACAGTATCACATGCCAATGATTCTTATTTTTGGATTGTATCACAAATGAGTGGTATGGATGTTAAAACTGCCTATAGAACCCATACTGTTGGTACATTACTCCAAGGCATAGTAGGACTGGTAGTAGTGTTTATTGGATTTACGATTTGGACTGCAATGTAGGATCCTAGTAGGAAGAATAAATAATTTCCAATCGTACTCTTTTATCATCTAAAAGCTCATCGGGATGAGACCCGACCAAAATAGCTCCAATTGGGTTAAGAGTTGCTGTTAATGGGTACAATAAGTCTTCTTCGGAAAATTCAGTAATTGCTTTAACAGGGGTTAGATTATTGATGTCAGCATTAACGACCAATCCCAAATCAATATTGGTGGAATCATTTCTAATAATATTAGAAATATGCTGAGTGATATTAAACTTATAACGAAAAGGTAGATTCGAATCATCAAATTCTAAAAGTCCACCAAAAACATTTTTATTAGCATTTCTCCCAAAATTAGAAACAGATCCATCACTTATATAATCTGAAAGTGGTGCTCCAGAATTATAATCAAAAAGATATAAGCGAAGTGCCAATAACTCTTTTGTACTTGATGTTGTTGGATCGATATAAAAAATCAAATTAGCTTCGTTAATTAACCATGGTTTGCTTCTTAAATCTTCTAGCAATTCGTTTTCATTTTGATTTTCTTGAGAGAAAAGACGGACTTTTCCCATCAAACTTCCACTTTGGATGTATATTTTATCTACGGGTGTATTATTATTTGAATTAGTAATCCTTTCTTGGATAGCTATATCAAAAAGAGTGTTCTTTAAAGTATTTATTCGAATACCATTAAATATTAATGAAAAATCCTTCTCTGACACTTCAATGGTGTCGTCAGTAAGATCGCCTAAAGTACCTTGAGTTTGATAAACATCATATTCATATGTTACTTTTACTTCAGCATTCTGAATATCTAAAAGCATATATAAATCATCTGAAAAATCATCCGTTCTAATAATAATTCCTCGCGTGGCTCTTTGAAAAGCATCAATGGTAAGAAGATCATCAGTCCCTTCTTTATCGATAAGATTCTCTTGGAAGAATGATATATCCAAAGGAACTCTAATACGAGGGGTGATTCTTGTCTCAACCTGAGTAGATTCGTCAACATCAAGTGTATCAGGATCATCCTCTTCAAAATTGATACGGGTTTCTTCAAAATTCAATTGAATTATATCATCAAACAGTACCCTGTCATAAAATCCTTCTTCAAAATAATCTTGAGTAGAGTAATAAGCCTGGGTAGTTTCAAAATTGTCTAGTGGATCTAAGCCATTAAGGTAAGCCGTAAGTTCATATACTTTTAATGAAAAAGATGCTGCACGATTACCATAAATAGAATCAATTCCATAGGAAGTGTCTCCAGTTTGATAACCTGAATTATCGCTGTCATTGTGGTCTAATATTCCATCGCCGTCACTATCTGCACTTAACGGGTTCAATCCTGCTTGAAACTCAAAAATGTCGGTTAATTCATCTCCGTCAGAATTACTCTCAGGATCATTTGGATCAACATCTAAATCATCAATTACACCATCGAAATCTGAATCTTGCTGATTGGTAAAAAATGGGATCTCTAAGTAAACTGATGTTACTCTTTCATTCTCTGGAATAAGATTTGGATCTGATTCGTCAGGCTCATCTTCAAGTAGCTGTCTGTGATTTCCAAAAAACGGATTATTTCCAATGTTTAGTTGAGCAGCGAAACTTGCCTCTGCCAAACCAAAAACAGGATGATTAATTTTACCTAGTTGGGCCAAAGGAAGACCATTTGTTTGAACTTTTCTGAGTTTTTTTTGAAACGTAAAAGCAGGTACAATTTCTTTAAGCGATTTAATAGTTTGGTCCTGAAATAAATTTTCTCCAACCGGAGTATAGTCTTGATTGCAAGAAGTATAAAGTAGGAGACAAACTAGGCTTACAAATAGATTTGTTGTGAGACGCATTAATTGTTTTTTACTTTTAAAATTTTTGGCTATAAAAATCAATATAAACCTCCTCATCTTTTGATTGAGTAAAGTCTAAATTAGGTTTTTTACTTTTTTTAACTTCAGAAACGACTGTCTCAGGAAGCTTTTCATCTGACATTATAACACCGTCAGAATGTTTAATTGCTATTGAAGTAAGTGCTTCATAGCTAGCCTTTTTTAATTCCTCTATATGTTCTGGATCAATTTTATCAAAAGCAACCTTTTCTTGGAACTTTTTGGAAAAAGGAGCTTCAAAATCAGGCCCGTAAAGAGAACTTATAATTTTACTTTCCGCAAAAAGAGGTTCATCTTTATAATAAGTTTTTAAATATAATGGGAAAAGTGAGGTAAACCAACCGTGTAAATGGATAATATCTGGAGACCAGTTTAATTTTTTGACCGTCTCTACAACACCTTTAGTGAAGAAAATCATGCGCTCATCATTATCTTTGAAGCATTTTCCTTGAGCATCATGTAAAAGTGCACGGCGCTTAAAATACTCTTCATTATCAATAAAGTAAACTTGCATACGCTCTTTTGGAATAGAGGCAACTTTAATTATCAATGGCATATCCATGTCATTAACAACTAAATTCATTCCAGACAAACGAATCACTTCATGCAATTGGTGCCTTCTTTCATTAATTAGACCATAACGTGGCATAAAAATTCGTGTTTGGCCTCCTTTCTCATTAATCTTTTTGGGGATTTGAAACGAATTGAGCGCTTGATCGGTTTGGGGTAGATAAGGAACTACCTCAGATGAAATGATTAAAACTTTCTTGTCTTTCATATAAATGATTTCCAAAGGGAAAAGTCATGCAAAAATACAAAATTAATGCACACATACTCAAAAACTACCTACTTTAGCAACGTTAATAATTTACTAAATGTTTGTATTTACTACTCACAGTGAACTTCGTAGCTTCTTAAAAAAGCAAACAGGTAGTGTAGGTTTGGTCCCCACAATGGGCGCATTGCACAAAGGACACCTTTCTTTAGTTCAAAAAGCTGCTGAAAATAATAACTGGGTTTTAGTAAGTATTTTTATTAATCCTACTCAATTTAATAATGCTAACGATCTTGCCAAATATCCTAAAAATATGGCGAAAGACCTTGAATTACTGACTCCATACAATAAAAAGCTTATCGTGTACACCCCTAATGATTCTGATTTGTATCCTAAGGCCATAAATGCTAAAAAGTATGATTTCGGAAGTCTAGCTTTACATATGGAAGGTGCTTTTAGAGACAATCACTTTAACGGTGTTGCCACAGTTATAGAGGCGCTTTTTAGGAATTTAAAGCCAGATAGAGCTTATTTTGGTGAAAAAGACTTCCAGCAATTGCAAATAATAAAAGCCTTAAATGATCAATTAAATCTTGGAATAAAAATTATAGGTTGCCCGATTATCAGAGAAATCGATGGTATTGCGATGAGCTCTCGAAATCAACTTCTTAATAAAAAAGAACGAAATGCAGCACCTATTATACATCAAACACTTCAAGAAATAGCTGAAAATAATGGTCGCTGGGATGTTAACTACATGAACCATTTTTTTAAAAAAAGTGTAGAAGAAAATTTCTTTTTAAGAGTAGAATATTTTTTTGTGGCAGAAGAAGCAACATTAATACCAGTCAGCCATCTTAAAAAACAAAATGACTACCGAATTTTTGTGGCGGTTAATGCTGGTAAAACTAGGCTTATTGATACCCTAAAATTAGGGAGAATATAATACCTTTGCCGCATGTTAATAGAAGTACTAAAGTCAAAAATTCATCGTGTTACTGTAACCAATGCCGATCTTAATTATATCGGGAGTATAACGCTTGACAAAAATCTTATTGATGCTGCTAATATAATTACAGGGGAAAAGGTCCAAATTGTAAATATTAACAATGGTGAGCGATTAGAAACTTATGTGATTGAAGGTCAAGCTGGCTCAGGAGAAGTCACCCTTAATGGCCCTGCAGCTAGAAAAGTTCAAAAAGGAGATATCATCATAATTATAAGTTACGCTCAAATGGAGTTTGAAGCCGCTAAAAAATTCAAACCTTATCTTATTTTTCCAAACGAAACTACAAACCAACTAGATTAAATTTTGGGAAAACTAAAAGCTATTTTGAAAATTTTAGCACCTCTTAGCATTGGTCTGTTTTTTATCTTTTTAACAATAAATGCAACTTCAAATGAAGAGCGGGAACTAATTTATACTTACATAAAAAATGCGGATTATCGCTTTTTATTTCTGTCTGTTTTTTTTGGAATTTTGAGCCATCTTTCACGTGCATACCGTTGGAAATTTTTGTTGGCCCCTTTAGGCTATAAACCTAGGTTTATAAATACTGTCCTTGCAGTATTGATTGCCTATATTGCCAATCTTGGGATCCCTCGTTCTGGAGAAATTTTAAGAGCTACCACCCTAAGTTCCTATGAAAAAATCCCTTTTGAGAAGACCTTTGGAACTATAATTGCAGAGCGTTTAGTTGACATGATTATCTTAATCAGTTTAACTTTACTGGCTCTTAGCTTACAATTTGAACTTATTTGGAGTCTTTTAAAAGAGAGACAGGTTTCAATGACAAAACTATTATATTGGTTCTTTGGGTGTTTAATTCCTGCTATTTATGTGATTCGTTTTTTGTTTAAACAAGAGAAACATCCTGTAATCGTGAAAATTAAAAACTTTTTGAAAGGATTGGCTGAGGGAATTCTTAGCCTAAAAAAAATGCCAAACAAAGGGGCATTTATTGCACATACATTATTTATTTGGATAATGTATATGGCCATGTTTTATGTTGTGAAATGGGCTGTACCTGAAACATCAACACTTGGCTTGAATGCTTTATTACCTGCTTTTGTTATTGGTGGTTTAGCAATATCTGCTTCTAATGGCGGAATTGGAATCTATCCTTTTTCCGTAGCTTTAATGCTAGCAGCTTTTGGTGTTTCAAATGAATCAGGATTAGCTTTTGGGTGGATCACTTGGACTGCACAAACCATTATGATAATTGTCTTTGGAAGTCTTTCCTTTTTTGCACTACCTTTAGTTAATCGCAAATAAAAACGTTTATTCATAAGTTATGGCCAAAGTAAAAAAAGCTTTTTTCTGTCAAAGTTGTGGAGCACAAAATGCTCAATGGCAAGGACAATGTAATGCTTGTAAAGCCTGGAATACCTTAGTAGAGGAAATTATTGAAAAAGAAACTCCTAAAGAATGGGTGTCAGACACTTCACTGCAAAACACAATACCTATCCCAATAAATGCGATAGATGTAACTCAAACTCCTAGAATAAAAACTAAAGATGAAGAGTTAAATCGTGTATTGGGAGGTGGGTTAGTCCCTGGGTCAGTTATTCTTTTGGGTGGGGAGCCTGGTATTGGAAAATCAACGTTACTCCTTCAAGTCTCGCTTAGTTTAACTACAAATGTGCTTTATATCTCTGGAGAGGAAAGTCAACAACAAATCAAGCTTCGTGCAGACAGAATGGGTCTCTCTGGAGAAAATTGTTTTGTACTTAGTCAAACCGAAACACAAAAAATATTTCAACAAATTCGAAAAGTAAAACCAGACCTTTTAATTGTGGACTCTATTCAAACGCTACACAGCAATCATATTGAAAGTGCTGCTGGTAGTGTATCCCAAATTAGGGCAACCGCGGGAGAATTAATTCAATTTGCAAAAAACACTAACACACCTGTGATTTTAGTGGGTCATATAACCAAAGACGGAAACATTGCTGGGCCTAAAATTTTAGAACACATGGTTGATACGGTTCTTCAATTTGAAGGAGACAGAAATCATATTTATCGAATACTTAGAGCGCAAAAAAACCGATTTGGAGCTACTTCTGAAATTGGAATCTATGAAATGATATCTCAAGGATTACGACAAGTAACCAATCCCAGCGAAGTATTGATTTCAGAAAAAGAAGAGGCCTTAAGTGGCCATGCAATAGCAGCAACTGTAGAGGGTATTCGACCTTTAATGATTGAAGTTCAGGCCCTTGTAAGCACTGCAGTTTACGGGACTCCACAAAGGAGTAGTACTGGATTTAATGCCAAGCGCTTAAATATGCTTTTGGCTGTTTTAGAAAAAAGAGCGGGTTTTTCCCTTGGCAGTAAAGATGTTTTTATCAATATCACAGGAGGTATTACGATTGAAGATCCTGCCTTAGACATGGCAGTTGTAGCTGCACTTTTATCTAGCTACCACGATATTCCTATTTTACAAAAAATATGTTTTGCTGCTGAAATTGGTCTGTCTGGGGAGATTCGTCCTATTGCTAAAGCAGAAATAAGAATTCAAGAAGCTGAAAAATTAGGCTTTGAACAAATTGTAGTATCAAAATTTTCTAAACTTGGAACAACCCCTAAATCGATAAAAATTAAAGCCTTTTCTAAAGTAGAAAATCTCGTTGATTTTCTTTTTTAAAGAAGCTTGTTTAGAAAAATACAATATCTTTATATAGACTTAAATTAGTTCTCTATGGACAAAATTGTAAAGCAATTTCTTGAAGAAGTAAGCGCCAAAAATAAAAACGAACCTGAGTTTATGCAGGCAGTAACTGAGGTTGCCGAGACTGTTATCCCTTATATTGTTGAACATGATATTTACTATGGGCAAAATATTTTATTAAGAATGGTTGAACCTGAACGTGTATTGTCATTTCGCGTTGCTTGGATTGATGATAACGAAGAAATTCAAGTAAATAGAGGCTATAGAGTACAAATGAACTCTGCCATTGGTCCGTATAAGGGAGGTTTGCGTTTTCATCCTAGTGTGAATTTAAGTGTTTTAAAATTTTTAGCATTTGAACAAACATTTAAAAATAGTCTGACAACACTCCCTATGGGTGGGGGAAAGGGAGGTTCAGACTTTAATCCTAAAGGGAGGTCAGATACTGAAGTTATGCGTTTTTGTCAAAGCTTTATGACAGAACTTTATAGTCATATTGGTCCTAATCGTGACGTTCCTGCAGGCGATATAGGTGTTGGAGGAAGAGAAATAGGTTATTTATTTGGACAATATAAAAGACTACAAAATGAATTTACGGGAGTCTTAACTGGAAAAGGAGCCTCCTTTGGCGGATCATTAATTCGTCCTGAGGCTACTGGTTATGGTGTGGTTTATTTTACTGAGCAAATGTTGATGTATAAAAAAAATAGCTTGAAAAATAAAAAAATTACTATTTCAGGCTCTGGAAATGTTGCACAATATGCAACAGAAAAATGTATTCAATTGGGTGCTAAAGTACTTACGTTGTCAGACTCTTCTGGTTACATAATGGATCCCGATGGAATTGATGAAGAAAAATTAGCCTTTATAATGGACTTGAAAAACGTAAAAAGAGGCCGTATTAGTTTATATATAGAAAAATACCCAAAAGCAACTTTCCATTCAAAAGAAACTCCTTGGAAAGTAGCATGTGATATTGCACTCCCTTGTGCTACTCAAAATGAATTAAACGGTGACGATGCTAAAATATTATTAAATAATGGTTGTATTTGCGTTGGTGAAGGTGCTAACATGCCATGCACTCCAGAAGCAATAGAATTATTTAAAAAAAATCAACTGTTATTTGCGCCAGGAAAAGCCTCTAACGCAGGGGGGGTTGCTGTTTCAGGACTTGAAATGGCTCAAAATTCATTGCGCTATAGCTGGACAAGAGAAGAGGTTGATAACCGTCTCCAAACTATTATGGTAGATATTCATGAATCTTGTCTAGAATATGGGGAAGACAAACATGGATATGTAGACTATGTGAAAGGAGCCAACATTGCAGGTTTTGTAAAAGTTGCTGATGCCATGCTTGCTCAAGGAGTAGTTTAACACAAAAACAAGTGCAATATTCTGTTGAGGCCATCACACTTACTACAGTAAAATATGGAGATTCAAGTCTAATTTTATCTTGTTTCACAAAACAGTATGGGCTTCAATCCTATATGCTTAAAGGCATACTGTCTTCTCGTAATAATAAAAAAATTCCTAGATCTTTATTTGAGCCACTAAATCTTCTTGAGTTAGAGGTTCCTAAAAACTCCAAAGATCGTTTAGGCTATATAAAAGAAGCAAAACTCCATTATCCCTTTCAATCAATTCCTTTTGATTTAAGAAAAAAATCACTCTTGTTTTTTTTAGCTGAAGTAATTAGTCAAGTAGTTAAAGAAGAACAAGAGGTTAATCTGGGTCTTTATGATTTTCTAAAAACAAGATTGCTTTGGCTGGACACAGAGGACCAAGTTGGACTTTTTCATATTAAAATGATGCTAGATTTAACAAAATTTATTGGTTTTTATCCAAACTTAACCCAAAAGAATGCTCCCTTTTTTGATTTAAAAACTGGTTGTATGGGATCTACAAAGACACATCCTGATTTTCTTGAAGGAAAATTTAAAAATTATTGGATACAGTTATTTGGCGTGAAATTTGATGCTATTGAGAATATTAGACTTTCAAAAGATGAAAAATCGGATTTGTTAAAATACGTTGTTCGTTATTTTCAATTACACTTACAACAATTTAAACCTCCTAAATCAACTGAAATATTGAATGAAGTTTTTAAGTAGTTTTAGCTTGTTTTTTGTATTCATTCTGCCCTTTGGGGTTCTTGGACAAGAATTACTATTACTTAATGCCGCTTCAAATGATCCCATAGAGGGAGCATCAATATATGATACCTCTAAAAAAAAATCCACTTTAACAAATGAAGATGGAAAAGCAGACCTTTCTATTTTTTCTAAAAACGATCAATTATATGTCCAATATTATGGATATCAAAGTTATACTTTAAAGCTTTTACCAGAACACTTAGATAGTGTTATAACAATTCTTTTGAAAGAAGAAGAACAAGCGCTCGATGAAGTCGTTTTATCGGTAGCCAGAAGAGCAACTTCTCGAAAGAAAATTGCAGAAAAAGTAAATATTATTGGATCCGATGAAATTAAATTACAACGCCCTGCAAATGGCGCTGATTTATTGGGTTTAAGTCCTGGAGTTCGTATACAAAAATCACAGGGTGGTGGAGGAAGTCCAGTAATACGAGGGTTTGAAGCGAATCGGCTGTTGTTGGTTGTTGATGGTGTTCGCCTGAATAATGCTATATATAGAAGTGGTCACTTACAAAATGCCATTACCGTAAACCCTAATATAGTTGAACGTGTTGAAGTGGTGTTCGGATCTTCCTCTGTGGGTTATGGTTCTGATGCATTGGGAGGTGTAATTCATTATTACACTCGCAATCCACTGATTAACAGTAAAAAGAAAGTAGTTTCTCAATTTTCTAGTAATTTTTCATCTGCAGACCAGGCCACCATTAATTCAATTTCTACTGAGGTTAGTTTTAAAAAATGGGCAAGTCTCACTAGTATAAATTACTCAAGTTTTGGTGATCTAAGAATGGGTGAAAACAGACCTCATGGTTTTAAAAACTGGGGTCTTACTGATTTCTATTCAGGTAATAGTAGGTCTCGATTCAGTCCTACTCCATTAAAAAATGAGAATTCTTTTATTCAAAAAAATACCGGATATAATCAAATTGATTTATTTCAAAAACTTTTAGTCCAACTAGATGGTCAAAATCAGTTCATCCTTAATTTTCAATACTCAAACTCTTCAGATATTTCAAGATATGATAAACTTTCAGAAGAGCGCAATGGAAGTTTACGATATGCAGAATGGTTTTATGGTCCTCAAAAAAGAATATTAATCTCTCCACAATACAAATTTTTTAAAAACAAACGCTTCTTGAATTCTGGAAAAATAATCTTTGCTTATCAAGATATTGAGGAATCAAGAATTAAGCGAAGCTTTGGAAGCTTAACAAGAAATTATCAGCGAGAAGGGGTGAAAGTGTTAAGTTTAAATGGGGATTTTGAGTTTGATTTCAAAGAAAATCATTCCATTTCCTATGGTTTTGAGGGAACCTATAATAAAGTGAGTTCTTTTGCCTTTAAAAAAGATTTGATTCTTAATGAAGATCAGATTATTGGCTATGCTCCTAATTTACCTATCCCAACTCGCTACCCAAGCGCAGGAAGTTCCTACAGGAGTTTTGCAGTTTTTGTTAACTGGATTTGGGACCTCAATGAGCAACTAACATTAAATGCAGGGATAAGACTCACCTCTACAGGTTTAAATGCAAGTTGGAAAGAGTGGAATAATATTGATGCGTTCCTTTCTTCAGTTAAAAATAATTCTGATGCACTAACGGAAACAATTGCCCTTACTTACCGCCCCTCAAAAAAAATACAATGGAATGCTGTTTTTTCAAATGGTTTTAGAAATCCTAATATAGATGATATTGGTAAAATAAGAGAGAGTAAAGGAATTTTAGTAGTACCAAATCCATTTCTTTATCCAGAATATGCTTATAATTTTGAAGTTGGTTTAACAAACTACTTAAAACAATCGAAAAATTATATTTCTCTTCGCGGATTTAGCACTTTAATCTCACGTCATATAGGACGAGACAAGTATGTTATTTATGCTGACAAAACAACAGAGGATTTAAATACCATCATATACAATGGAGAAGAATTAAAGACCTTTGCAAATAATAATTTAGGGAATAGGTATCTTTTTGGTGCATCTATAGACTATTATTATTCCTTTACAGAATCTATTTCAACCCAAGGGAATTTATCATATATAAATGCTGTAAAAGACGAATTATACGGACCACTTCCCTCTATTTCTCCCCTTTTTGGGAATCTATTATTGATATTAAAGAAAGAAGCCTGGCATGCATCTCTTCGTTTTCAATTTAGTGGTAGTAAAAGCCCTGAAAACTACAGTATGGGTGGAGAAGATGGTCTTGAAGAAACTCCTTTATTATCAGAAAATTTAATGCTTTATTCTGGAACACCTTCTTGGAATGATCTTTCGTTATTAACACAATATAAGCTTAAAGAAAATATAAATTTTCGTCTTGGTGTAGATAATATTTTTGATGTTCACTACCGAACCTTTGCCTCTGGAATTTCAGCGCCTGGTAGAAATTTTAAAATTGGACTCAATCTTTCTTTTTAGTAGAAAAATATCCCTCGTGTTAATCCGTATAGGTTTGCCTCACTATTTTATTGAAAATTAATTACTTTCGCATTGAAACACAAAAAAGAAGAGGGCATAGCAACATAAAGCCCTTGTCTTTATAATATTAACTATAAAAATAGTTTTAAGTAACACCTTTGAATAAGCTTAAAAAAATAAAGCAAAGAGATGAAATTTAATGAATATAAAGGATTAAACTTACCAAAAATAGCTGCCGAAATTTCGGATTGTTGGGAAGAAAATGATACCTTTTTAAAAAGCGTTAAAAACAGGGTGGATAGCCCTGATTTTGTCTTTTATGAGGGTCCTCCCTCCGCGAATGGAACACCTGGTATTCACCATGTAATGGGACGTACTATTAAAGATATTTTTTGTCGTTATAAAACTCAAAAAGGATTTAAAGTTAACAGAAAAGCAGGATGGGACACCCATGGACTTCCCGTAGAACTTGGTGTAGAAAAAGAGTTAGGTATTACAAAAGAAGATATTGGAAAAACTATTTCAGTAGAAGAATATAACATGGCCTGTAAAAAAGCTGTAATGCGCTATACCGATGTTTGGAATAAACTTACAAAACGCATTGGCTATTGGGTAGATATGGAAGATCCATATGTTACATATACTTCAAAGTATATGGAAACTGTTTGGTGGCTACTTAAGCAAATTCATGAAAAAGGACTTCTTTATAAAGGTTATACCATTCAACCTTACTCACCTATGGCTGGAACAGGCTTAAGTTCCCATGAGCTAAACCAACCTGGCACCTATCAAGATGTAACGGATACTTCTGTAACTGCTCAATTTAAAGCAATCGAATCGAGTCTTCCTTCTGCACTAAGAGGCGAAATACCATTATATTTTCTTGCCTGGACAACTACACCATGGACACTCCCATCTAATACAGCCCTCACGGTTGGGAAAAATATTGATTATTTAGTCGTCACTACTTTTAATCAATATACCCATCAACCAATTCGGGTTGTGCTTGCAAAAGGATTAGTCTCGAAACAATTTGGAAAAAAGTTTACGCTACAAGAAGATCTATCAACCTATAAATCGGGTGATAAAAATATTCCTTACCGTATTGAAAGAGAATTAAAAGGGAGTGAATTACTTCATATCAAATACGAACAGCTTTGGACAGAAGCACCCTTGCCTTTAACCAATCCTGAAAACGCTTTTCGCATTATTGCTGGGGATTTTGTTACCACTGAAGATGGTACTGGAATTGTTCACACCTCCCCAACTTTTGGTGCAGATGACGCTAAGGTTGCCAAAGAAGCGTCTCCAGAAGTTCCACCGTTACTGGTTTTAGATCAAAATGGAAATACAGTTCCACTTGTTGATCTTAGAGGGCGGTTTAGGAAGGAAGTAGGGCTACTTGGAGGTCGTTTTGTAAAAAACGAATACTATCCAGAGGGAGAAGTCCCTGAACGATCTACCGATGTGGAGATTGCAATTCAGTTAAAGAGAGAAAATCGAGCATTCAAAGTTGAAAAATATGTTCACTCTTATCCTAATTGCTGGCGTACCGACAAACCTATATTATATTATCCGCTAGATTCCTGGTTTATAAAAGTAACTGAGGTGAGGGATCAAATGGTCTCGTTAAACAAAGAAATTAATTGGAAACCAAAATCTACTGGTGAAGGTCGTTTTGGTAATTGGCTGTGTAATGCTAATGACTGGAACCTCTCTAGATCACGTTTTTGGGGAATTCCCCTACCAGTATGGCGAACAGAAGATGAGCAAGAAACAAAAGTGATTGGATCTATTGCTGAATTAAAAGAAGCTATAGCAGTATCTGTAAGTAAAGGATTAATGGATAAAAACCCTTTTGTTGATTTTAAAGAAGGGGATTTTTCTGATAAAAATTACAATCTTGTTGATTTACATAAAAATATAGTTGATACACTGGTTCTTTCTAGTTCTAATGGACAACCAATGAGAAGAGAATCTGACTTAATTGATGTTTGGTTTGACTCAGGCTCTATGCCCTATGCACAGTGGCATTATCCTTTTGAAAATAAAGAAAAAATTGACTCTGGTGAAAGCTTCCCTGCTGATTATATTGCCGAAGGAGTAGACCAAACAAGAGGGTGGTTTTATACTATGCATGCTATTGGAACATTAGTTTTTGGGAAAAAAGTATATAAAAATGTTATTTCAAATGGATTAGTGTTAGACAAAACTGGACAGAAAATGTCCAAACGTTTAGGAAACGCGGTGGATCCTTTTAAAATCCTAGATCAATTTGGAGCAGATGCAATAAGGTGGTATATGATCTCAAATACTAATCCTTGGGACAATTTAAAATTTGATACTGAAGGAGTTTCGGAAGTGCAACGAAAATTTTTTGGTACCCTTTATAATACTTACTCATTCTTTAGCTTGTATGCCAATATTGACGCTTTTAACCCCAAAAAAGAAGTGACAATACCTTTGAAAAAAAGAGCTGAATTAGATCTTTGGATTCTTTCTGAATTACACAGTTTAATTCAGAAAGTAGATTCGGCTTATGAAGATTATGAACCCACAAAAGCAGCTCGATTTATTTCTGATTTTGTCCAGGAAAAATTAAGTAATTGGTATGTTCGCCTTTGTAGAAGACGTTTTTGGAAGGGTGAATATGGCCCTGACAAAATTGCTGCATATCAAACTCTGTATGAATGCTTGATTTCGATTTCAAAGTTGGCTGCTCCCATAGCGCCATTTTTTATGGATAGATTGTACCAAGATTTAGTTCAAAACACTAGTAGGTCAATTCACTTAACCGATTTTCCAATTGTAAATTTAGGAAATATCAATATCTCTTTAGAAGACCAGATCAATAAAGCACGAACCCTTACTTCATTGGCATTATCACTTCGTAAAAAAGAACAAATTAAAGTGCGACAGCCACTTCAAAAAATGATAATTCCAGTAAAAAATCCTTCAGAAAGAAAACAAATTGAAGGTATTACGGAGCAATTAAAAGGAGAAATTAATATTAAAACCATTGAGTTTTTAGATGATGCAAACTCATTATTGGTAAAAGAAGTAAAACCTAACTTTAAAGCATTAGGACCTCGTTTTGGAAAAGATGTGAGGGCAATAGTTGATGTTATTAAGGGCTTAAGTAACGAACAAATTACTCAGTTAGAGGAAAATGGCAAACTTAAGGTTAAGCTAAACAAAAAAAATGTCATTTTAGAGCAATCGGATGTTGAAGTTTATTTCAAGGATATTGAGGGGTGGCATGTAGCTCAAGGCAATGGAATGACTGTGGCACTTGACATGACACTAACGCCTGAACTGATTCGAGAGGGTATTGCTAGAGAGTTAATCAATAGAATTCAAAATTTCAGAAAAGATAGTGGACTAGAGGTTACTGACAAAATTGATGTTTTCTTGAAAAAGGAATCAAAACTAGAAGCCGCCGTTTTAGAAAATAAAAGTTATATATTGTCTGAAACTTTAACAGAGAACCTAACATTTGAATCTTCTTTGGAAGGGGGATTGGTACTTGAATTTGAAGATATAAATACATCTATTACAATTAAAAAAATAAGTGATGAGTTCAACAATAAAAATCCGTTTTAGTGACAGCGAACTTCTAGAGTTCAAAGCCTTAATTGAAGAAAAAATTAAAAAAGCAAAAGTAGATCTTGAATTATTGAGGAGTTCATACATGAATGATGGAAACAATGGTACTGAAGACACAGCACCAACATTCAAAGCTTTTGAAGAAGGTTCGGAAACAATGTCTAAAGAGGCTAATACACAACTTGCGATTCGTCAAGAAAAATTTATTCGTGACCTTAATAACGCGTTGATTAGAATTGAAAATAAAACATATGGAGTTTGTAGAGTGACTGGCAAGCTTATTAACAAAAAACGTTTATTTCTTGTGCCACATGCAACCTTAAGCATTGAGGCAAAAAATATGCAAAAATAAGTTTTAAAGATCCTATTTTGACCGCTAAAAAAACATATTCCACTTATTGGTGGGTACTTCTAATTATTGTTGGTATTCTCTTCGTTGATCAATGGAGTAAAATTTATATTAAGTTGCATTATCCCCTTTCTGGTTATGGGGTTCCCCCTATTATAGATATCGGGTTTTTTAAATTGCTTTTTGTTGAAAATAAAGGCATGGCAATGGGAACTAAATTAAATGACTTCCTCCCTTTTATTAATGAGGATACTGCTAAATTATTCCTAACGCTTTTTCGTTTAATAGCAATTGTTGGCTTGGGATACTGGCTTTGGGATTCTCTAAAAAAGAAAAGTTCCATGGCATTAATTTGGGCACTGGCCTTAATTTTTGCGGGGGCACTGGGAAATATTATTGATTCTGTTTTTTATGGTGTTTTGTTTTCAAGTAGCTATAGCAGTATTGCAACACTTTTCCCTGATGAAGGAGGGTATGCTCCATTGTTTTATGGACACGTTGTTGATATGCTACAGTTTCCTTTAGTGGAATGGACCTGGCCTTCTTGGTTACCAATAATTGGCGGCAATACTTTTTTGTTTTTTCAATATATTTTCAATATCGCAGATACTGCTATTAGTTCGGGGGTAGGAATTATGATTGTTTTTAATAAAAAAATCTTTTTGAAAGAAGTACCTAAAATTGATGAATCCTCTTCGGAGTAACACAGTAATCTAACGGAATATCTTCAGGACGTATTCCTTGAACCTGTTTTATAGGCTCAAAAAAAGAAAAACCAATTTTCAGAACCTCAGGTTTACAAATTAGTAAAAAAGCATCATAAAACCCTTTCCCATATCCTACTCTGTTCCCAAAAGTATCACACCCTAAAAGAGGAATAAAAACAACATCTAACATTGAAGGAGCAATTGTAATACCTCTTTCAGGCTCAGGAATTTCCCATTTATTCTTAATAATTTTAGTTGAGTTATTCAACAGAATACTTGTTAGAGAATCATCAGAAGTGACTTTTGGTAGAACAATATGCTTATTTCGCTCTTGAAGAATTGTTAAAAAAAAAGAAGTGTTTACCTCAGCCTTTTTAATGATTGGTAAAAACAAATGAAAATATTCAAGTTCCCAAATAGGCAATTTCAAGCATTGATTTGCGATAGCTAAGCTTGATTCTTCACGAACTTTTGGAGAGAGTCTTAAACGTTTCTCTAAAAAAAGAAGTCGTAAATTTTCTTTTGTTTCTTTCATTAACTTGAATTGATGTCTAGAACAGTTTCTAGACCCAAAGAAAATCAATATTTTCGTTTTGTGAAACCTGATCTCATCGAAATACAATTAAAAAGTCTCCCCGAAGTTGCGGGAGTCTATCAATATTACGACAAGTCTGATCGTATTATTTATGTCGGGAAAGCTAAAAACCTTAAAAAAAGAGTTAGTTCCTATTTTAATAAAGTTCATGAATATAAAAAAACCAATGTCCTTGTAAAAAACATTGTTCGTATTGAGCATATTGTAGTTGAAACGGAAATGGATGCCTTGTTGTTAGAAAACAACCTGATCAAAAAACACCAGCCCCGATATAATGTTCTTTTAAAAGACGACAAAACCTATCCTTGGATTTGTATTAAAAAAGAATCTTTTCCTCGAGTCTTTTATACTCGAAAGCTCATTAAAGATGGTTCTGAATATTTTGGCCCCTTCACAAACCAAAAAACAATCATGACTCTTTTGGGACTTATTAGGTCGCTCTACCCCCTTCGTAGCTGTAAGTTTGACTTAAGTGATGAAAAAATTAAGTCCGCAAAATATAAAGTTTGCTTAGAATATCACATGGGAAATTGTCTTGCTCCCTGTACGAGTCAAATTAATCAATCCGATTATGATAATAATATCAAAGAAATAAGAGAGATCATTAAAGGAAATTTTAAGGGCTCTTTGAACACCTTTAAAAATCAAATGAAAGGCCATGCAAAGGCAATGGAGTTTGAAAAAGCTCAACTGGTAAAAGAAAAAATTCAATCACTCAATAATTTTCAGGCGAAATCAACTATTGTAAATACTAAAATTAATAATGTAGATGTATTCAGTATTATTTCTGATGAAGGTTATGGGTACATTAATTACCTTCAAGTTTCACATGGTTCTATTGTGAGGTCTCATACCTTAGAAGTAAAAAAGAAGTTAGATGAATCTAATGCAACTTTGTTGCAATTGGGAATTATTGAAATCAGACAATTATTTAAGAGTGATGCTAAAGAAGTTTTTCTTTCAGAATTAGTACCATTAGGAGAAGCATTGAAAATTAGCGTGCCACTCCAAGGAGATAAAAGAAAACTTGTAGATCTTTCAACTCGTAACGCAAAGTTTTTTAGGATGGACCGTTTTAAACAAATGAAGATAGTCGATCCAGAGCGACATACTTCGCGCATTATGAGTCAAATGAAAATAGATTTAAGGCTTCCAAAACCTCCTCTTCACATTGAGTGTTTTGACAACTCAAATATCCAGGGAAGTACTCCTGTAGCGGCCTGCGTTGTTTTTAAAAACGGAAAACCTAGCAAGAAAGAGTATCGACATTATAATATTAAAACTGTTGAAGGTCCAGATGATTATGCCTCTATGGAAGAAGTTGTATACAGACGTTATAAAAGACTTATGGAAGAAGAGGCTTCTATGCCTGAACTTATTGTAATAGATGGTGGAAAAGGACAATTGTCCTCAGCTGTAAAAAGTCTTGATTTACTTGGCTTACGCGGTAAAATATCTATTGTAGGTATTGCCAAACGCTTGGAAGAAATATACTTTCCAGAAGATCCGGTTCCCTTATACCTAGACAAGCGATCTGAGAGTTTAAAAATTTTACAGCGCGCAAGAGATGAGGCACACCGCTTTGGAATTACATTTCACAGACAAAAAAGAAGTAAAGGAAGTTTGCATTCAGAATTAGATCTAATTTCTGGAGTGGGACCAGCCACAAGAGATAAGCTTCTGGGTCATTTTAAGTCACTGAAACGAATTAAAAAAGCATCCAAAGAAAATTTGGGAAAAGTGCTAGGAACACTAAATGGCGATAAAGTTTATAATGGGCTTCATATCAAAGGAGACATTTAACATTTTATAAACTTACAGCTTAGTAGTTGCAAAAAGGTATTTATTACCTTTGTGCTATGATTAAGGGTATACTCTTTGGATTACTTTTTGGAATTTTTACTTCATTTTCTCAAGCTAATTCTGATAAAAAAACAACAAACTCACCCCCTTTTAAGCAGGGTGAATGGTTTCAATTAAGAATTCATTACGGTATTTTTAATGCCAGCTACGCGACCCTTTCCCTTGAGCGAGACACCCTAAAAGGAAGACCTGTTTTTCATGCAAAAGCATATGGTGAAACTACAGGCATAGCAAATTGGTTTTTTAAGGTAGAAGATTATTATGAAAGTTATTTTGATGAAATAACAAATCTACCCTATAAATTTATTAGAGATATTAATGAAGGAGGCTACACAAAAAAAATTGAAATTGCCTTTGATCAAGAGCTTTATACTGCTGAAGTAAATAATCTAAAGAAGAATACAATTCAGGTTTTTGATACTCAACCAAAAGTGCAAGACTTAATTTCTTGTTTTTATTACCTGCGCCACTTTTATCCTGAAAAAGACATTGAGATTAATGAAAGTTTTGACATTAATATGTTTTTTGATCAAGAAAACTATGTGTTTAAACTAAAGTATTTAGGTAAGGAAATTATTAATAGTGAGTTTGGAAAAATAAATTGTTTAAAATTTCGTCCTGTTGTTCAGTCAGGAAGGGTTTTTAAAGAGCAGGAAAGTGTAACTCTATGGGTCTCTGACGATAAAAACAAACTTCCTATTCGACTTCAAGCAGATATTTTAGTTGGTTCAATAAAAGCTGATTTGGAAAATTTCAAAAACTTAAAACACCCTTTTGAAATTACTGTTGACTAACTGTATAAAAAATGAGGATAACTTTATGAGCTCTTTTTATATCATATTGATTTAGTTTAGAAATTTGTTAAAAATATTTATATGCTTCGTGCGTTTGTGATTTTTTCTGCTTTACTATTAATTTCTTGTAATAATAAAGGAGGAAAAATAGCAAAAAAAGAGTCTGTCGAAATTTCTGCGCCTATTCCTAATCTCTACTTTGGAATTGACTTAAATTATTTTGAGGTAAAAAAACATAAAATTAAAAGAGGTGATACCTTTGGTAAAATTCTTGAAACCAACGGAATTGACTACCCACAAGTATATGCAATTTTAGAAGCTATTAAAGGAAAAGCTGATGTTCGAAAACTAACCATAGGAAAGCCCTACAGCCTTTTCTTTTCTAACGACAGTATTCCTTTGCCTGAATATTTTGTTTATCATCCGAGTGTTTCTGGGTATACACTAATTCACTTACAGGATAGTTTATACGGAAATAAAATTATTAAACCCTCTAGTTTGGTAGAACTGGAAGCTTCAGGAATTATTGAAAGCTCATTGTATGAGACCATGAAAAATATTGGTATTAATGACGATTTAACCTATTATTTGTCTGATGTTTACGCTTGGACTGTTGACTTTTTTAGGCTTCAAAAAGGCGACCGTTTTAAAATTATTTATACTGAAAAATTTGTGGATGATTCCATTTCGATCGGTATAGAACGAATAAAAGCCGCTTACTTTGAGCACAAAGGAAAACCGCTTTATGCTTTTGAATATATAAGTGACCCCAATAAAGGAATTGTAG
>Ga0209091_10001156_pt1 | contig 23754 bp, 20 predicted proteins | sample ArcticOcean_MG_C_6_FD_187438 | JGI IMG/M metagenome (GOLD analysis project Ga0209091, IMG submission 187438) | Marine microbial communities from western Arctic Ocean - ArcticOcean_MG_CB8_128 (SPAdes) (version 2) | ecosystem: Environmental > Aquatic > Marine > Oceanic | place: Arctic Ocean...
TATTACATGCCAGGACTATACAAAAAAGAAGACTTTAAAGATAACTGCGGATTTGGACTTGTTTCCAATATTGATGGCATTAAATCTCACAAAGTAATTACAAACTCTATAAATGCTTTAATTAGTATGACTCATAGAGGTGGCGTTGGATCTGATGGAAAGACCGGAGATGGCTGTGGTTTATTGTTTGATATAGATCATGATTATTTTAGAAACGCCGTATCCAAAGAATTAGACATTAAATTACCTGAAATTTTTGCTGTAGGTCAATTGTTTTATAACAATAAAATAGAGGACATCCTCCCTGAAATAAATAAAATTCTTAAAAATGAAAAACTATCTTTATCTGCCATCAGAAAAGTCCCAGTTAAAAAAAATATTCTTGGAAAAATAGCTCTAGATTGCTCGCCAAATATATATCAGTTATTTATTTCGCCATCTGAAAAAGTCTTTAACGAGCAAAATTTTGATACCAATTTATTGCAAGCAAGAAAATTTATTGAAGAGATATTTTTTGATGATGAGATCTTATATTTTTGTAGCTTTTCATCAAAGACTATTGTTTATAAGGGGTTAATGTTACCCAATGCTATAAAGGAATTTTATTTAGATTTACAGCACAAAGACCTTACTGCCTCTTCTTGTGTATTCCATCAAAGGTTTTCAACTAACACGAGTCCTAGATGGCATTTAGCACAACCTTTTAGAATGCTTGCACATAATGGAGAAATTAATGCCATTCAGGGAAATAGAAACTGGGTAAAAGCTAGATCTTCTAAATTTATTACACCGCTAATTCCAAAAATTCAAAAATTCAAACAGCTCGTTAACGATACTGGTTCGGACTCATCATCTTTAGATAACATGATTGAGTTATTGATAAAAGGTGGAGTTAATATATTTAGAGCTATCAGAATGGTAATGCCGCCAGCATGGCAAAATACCCAATCTTTAGATGCAGATATAAGAGCTTTTCATGAATATAACTCTATGCATATGGAGCCATGGGACGGACCCGCTGGAATAGTAATGTCAGATGGCAAGTGGTCAATATGCATGCTGGATAGGAACGGGCTTAGACCTGCAAGATATCAAATTGATGATAAAAACATTATTACCATTGCTTCTGAAACCGGCGTAAATCCTATAGATAGCAAAAATATCATTGTAAAAGGAAGGGTTCAACCTGGAGGTATTATTGCTATAAACACGCAAACCGGTGAAATCTTTAACGAGAATCCTATAGATGACATGCTGAAAGATAAGAAGCCTTATAGAAAATGGCTAAAAGAGAATGCTATTTATATTGAGTCAAGTCTAGATTCATATGAAGGCCCTGGCTTAAAACAAATGCCAGCTAATGATTTTTTAAAGACTACAAAATTATTCTTACTTTATAAGGAAGAGAGGTCATCAGTTATCAAGCCACTTGCAGTTGATTCTCAAGAGGGAACTGGTTCAATGGGTGACGACACTGCGCTAGCGGTTATGAGTAAAATGCATAGACAGCTATATGACTTCTTTAGACAGCAGTTTGCACAAGTAACAAATCCACCTATAGATTCATTAAGAGAAGTTGGCGTCATGTCATTAGAAACATGTTTTGGCCCAGAGTTGAATATATATGAAGAATCTGAAAATCATGCAAAGAGGCTTGTTACAACATCGCCTGTTCTCTCTTATAAAAAACTTCAATCCATTATTAATAACTCATATTTCAATTCAAAAGAAATATCACTTTCATATGATAGAAATATATCGCTTGAAAAAGCTATAAAGAACCTCCAAAAGGAAGTTGTAAAATATGTCAAAGCAGGCAATCCTATCATCCATCTTGTTGAAGAGCTTCCAGAGCCAGGAAAGCTTCCAATTAACGCACTTTTAGCAGTCGGTGGAGTTCATCAAGAGTTAGTGAAGATTGGATTGAGATCAGATGCAAATATAATAATTTCATCCTCTTCGGCCAGAGATACACATCAAATTGCCTGCTTGATAGGCTTTGGAGCAACAGCAGTTTATCCAACACTGGCATATCAAACAATCTTAGATTTGACTCAAAGGAATGAGCTAAAGGGATCTCCACATGAAAATTGTGCTAGATATAGAAAGGGAGTTAACAAAGGCCTACTTAAAATTATTTCAAAGATGGGTATTTCAACAATCTCTAGCTATCGAGGATCTCAATTATTCGAGATAGTTGGGTTGGACAAGGATATTGTTGATTTATGTTTTAAAAATACAACAAGTAGAGTTAAAGGAAGAGGTTTTAAAGACCTTGATAAGGAGTTACGTGTTCTTGACGATTATGCGAGATCAAATCTTTCTGATATGAGTGTTGGAGGTCTTCTGAAGTATATCCACGGAGGTGAGTATCATGCTTATAACCCTGAGATTGTAAAAAAACTTCAAGATGCTACAGCAACAGGATTAGAAACTACTTATCAAGAGTATGCTCATCTTGTAGATTCCAGACCCCCGGCAATGCTTAGAGATTTACTTGAAGTTAGTTCAAGTCATAAAAAAATAGACCTTAAAAAAGTTGAGTCAGAAAAAAATATCTTAACTAGATTTGATTCTGCCGGAATGAGTTTAGGAGCCATATCTCCTAAAGCTCATGAAACCTTGGCTGAAGCAATGAATGCTTTGGGCGCAAGATCAAATTCTGGAGAAGGTGGTGAGGCATCTGAAAGATATGGCACCTCAAAAATGTCAAAGATTAAACAAGTTGCATCAGGAAGGTTTGGAGTTACACCTCATTACTTAGTCAATGCAGAAGTATTGCAAATTAAAATTGCTCAAGGCGCTAAGCCAGGAGAGGGCGGTCAGTTACCAGGAGGTAAGGTAAATAAATTAATTGCTAAATTAAGATATTCAACCCAAGGAGTTACATTAATTTCACCTCCCCCTCATCATGATATTTATTCTATAGAGGATTTAGCGCAGCTTATTTACGATCTTAAGGAAGTTAATCCAAGGGCATTAGTTTCTGTAAAGTTAGTCTCTGAACCTGGTGTTGGAACGATAGCATCAGGAGTAGCCAAGGCGTACGCAGATTTAATTACAATCTCAGGCCATGACGGAGGAACTGGAGCAAGTCCTTTGACGTCAATAAGATATGCAGGTTCTCCATGGGAACTTGGATTAGCCGAGGCCCATCAAAGTTTAAGAAATAGTGGTCTTAGACATAAAGTCAGGCTTCAAGCTGATGGTGGAATGAAGACAGGGTTAGATGTAATTAAGGCAGCCATTCTTGGAGCAGAATCTTTCGGTTTTGGTACAGGCCCAATGATTGCAATGGGATGCAAGTATTTAAGAATTTGTCATTTAAATAATTGCGCTACTGGTGTTGCAACTCAAAGAGAAGATTTGATAAAACATCATTTTATTGGGGATAAAGAGAAGGTAATGAATTATTTTAAATTTATTGCTAATGATGTAAGGCGTCATCTAAGTGAAATTGGGGTAGAAAAAATTGAGGATATTATCGGGCAAACCCAGTACCTTGAAAAAATGAAGAGCTTGGATAAACAATATCAATCAATAGACTTAAGCGATCTTATTTACAAAGATAACTCATTGAATGAAAGCTTTTTCTGCACTTCCAAGAAAAATAATCCCTGGGATAAGGGGTTGCTAGCAAAAAAAATATTAAAAGAAGCTAAGGACTCAATTGACAATGAAAAGTCTATTTCTTTAGATTTCAGGATATCAAATACAGATAGATCTATCGGTGGTTTAATTTCCGGCTATGTTGCTAAAAAGTATGGCGAGCCTGGTTTGATAAACCCTATAAATTTAAATTTTACTGGGTCTGCAGGTCAAAGCTTTGGGTGCTGGAATGCAAATGGTATTCAGTTAATGGTAGATGGTGATGCTAATGATTATGTAGGAAAGGGTATGAATGGAGGCAGAATAGTTATTAAGAATGAAACTCCTGTATTAGCTTCTAACGAGGAAACTGTTCTTGTCGGAAATACTTGTTTATATGGAGCAACTGGCGGTGAGCTCTATGTTTCTGGAAGAGCCGGAGAAAGATTTGCGGTAAGAAATTCAGGAGCTTCTGCTGTAATAGAGGGGGCAGGAGATCATTGTTGCGAATATATGACGGGAGGACAGGTTACAGTTCTAGGCTCTGTTGGTGCTAATTTTGGAGCAGGCATGACAGGAGGGTTTGCCTATGTCTTAGATGAAGACAAGTCTTTCTTTGATAAATGTAATAGAGGGTTGGTGAACTTGGAAAGAATTCATACGGAAGAAATGCAATCACACAGAAAGCATTTGAAAGAAACAATTGCTGAGCATTACAAGCAAACAAATAGCGTTAAAGCTAAAGAACTAATTGAGGACTTTGATAGGTTTGAGCCTTATTTCTGGTTAGTTGTTCCAGCAGCCTCAAATATTCAAGATTTACTAAAAGCAACCACAGCCAATGCAGCCTAGTTAAAAGCCTTCTGAAGGTTTCGCTGATTAAATTTATTGGTCTTGAACGCCTTCCCGGAAGAGTTAATTAATATTAAATTTAACTTTCCTTGAGAGACTTTTTTATCATTTAAAATAAATTGCTTTAAATCTTTGTATTTATATTTTTTATAGTCAGAATTTAACCCTAATGAATCAATAAGATTTATAACATTATCAAGCTGATAATTTTTTATATGGCCTTCATGAAAAGAAATTTTTGTAGCTATCACCATGCCTATGATTACAGCCTCGCCATGGGTAATATTTTTATATTTATTGAAAGCCTCTATAGCATGCCCAAAAGTATGACCAAAATTCAAGATTGCTCTTATGCCACTTTCCTTTTCATCTTCAGTAACAATCTTAGATTTTGTTTTTATTGATTCCTCAATGACTTCCTCTAAGATTTTTAGCTGTCTATTCTTTATAGATTCTGAATTATCTTTAAGTAATTTATACAGTTTTTTATTCCCTATAAACGCATATTTAACAACCTCACCCAATCCAGAATTGAATTCTTTTTCAGATAATGTCTCTAAAAACTTACTGCTTATTAAAACTAGACTTGGATTATTAAATGAACCAATCAAGTTTTTACCTTGTTTTATATTTATAGCAGTTTTACCGCCAACCGATGAGTCCACTTGAGATAATAAAGTCGTAGGTATCTGAATGAAATCAATTCCTCTAAGAAATGTTGCGGCACAAAATCCAGTTATATCTCCAACAACTCCTCCTCCAAGAGCAATCATACAGTCAGACCTATCAAATTTTAAGTTTGCTAATTTTTCCTGAATAGTTACATAAGAAGAGAATGATTTAGATTTTTCACCCTTTTCTAACACATGGACATAGTACTTCTTTTTATTTTTCAGGATCTCTTTCACTTCATTGAGATATTTTTTTGGAACACCTGAGTCAGTAACAATAAGGACTTTATTTTTAGTTTTTATGTGGCTTAATAAATTAGCCTTAGTTAAGGTATTTTTTGCAATAAGCACATTATATTTTGATGAAGCTTTTCCAACAGTAATAATTCTAGCCATAATTTTTTACTAGTTTAACAATTTCTGCTGCAACTTCTTGGCTAGATTTGCCTTTAGTGTTTACAACATAATCAGCAACCTCTTCATAAAGACTTTCTCTTGTTTCGTGAAGTTTTTTAAGGATTTCACCAGGGTCTCCATTTTTCAGGAGCGGCCTATCTTTATCTTTAGATGTTCTTTCAAGTTGAGTTGCAATTGGAGTGGCAAGATAGAATACTGAACCACGAGAAGACAACATCTCTCTGTTTGCTTCTGAAAGAATAATTCCACCACCAGTAGACAATACAATAGAATTTTTCTGAACCATCTCTTCCAAAACATTGGTCTCTCTTTTTCTAAAACCCTCTTCACCCTCTAGATCAAATATCCAATCTATAGATGCACCTGTTCTAGATTCAATTTCCCCATCTGTATCAAAAAACGTCAGGAAGAGCTCACCTGATATTATCTTACCGACAGTTGATTTCCCCGATCCCATTGGACCAACTATGAATATGTTCATTTAAAAAAATTATTTAAAATATAATAAGAATTTTAGCACTGAACTATATAAAATGGTCTATTAGATGATAAAAGATGTATTCTAACTAACTAAGCTTTAAGTGCATTATGTTAAAAATTATTAAAATTCTTTTCTATTTAGCTATTTCTAGTTGTGTACTTACAATTTTATTTATTCTTATCTCATACCTTACGTTAAAACCTAATTTACCTAAAATATCGCTTGTTGATGAGGTAAATCTTCAAATGCCTTTAAAAATTTATACTAAAGATGAGGTTTTGATTGGTGAATTTGGAGAAATCAAGAGAAGACCTCTAAAATTTGATGGAATTCCTTTAAATATTAAAAATGCTTTTCTTGCAGCAGAAGACGATGCCTTTTTTGAGCATCAGGGCATTAGCTATGCTGGTCTTCTTCGTTCTATAAAGAGATGTCTCAGCCCTCAAGGTTGTGTCGGCGGCGGCGGAACTATAACTATGCAGGTTGTTAGAGGTTATCTTTTAACAAGAGATCAAACATTGGAAAGAAAAGCTAAAGAGATATTTTTAGCTCTTGAATTAGAAAGTAATATATCTAAAGAAGAGATTTTTGAACTCTATATTAATAGAAACTTTTTTGGAAATCGTTCATATGGCATTGAAGCTGCTGCAAATACTTATTTTAATAAATCTACTTTAGATCTTAACCTTGCTGAATCAGCCTCTATTGCTGCAATGGCACAGTCTCCGTCCAGAGTTAATGCCATTAGATCTCCCGTAAGAACAAAGCAAAGAAGAAATTGGATTCTTTTTAGAATGCATAAGCTGGGATATATAAACAATCAAGAGTACGAAGAGGCAAAATCAGCACCTCTTGAAGTTGCTAAGAATATTAATCTTTACGACGTAGATGGTAGATATTTAGCAGAGCTTGCAAGGCAGCAGATAATTCAAAGATATGGATTGCAGGCATATAAAAATGGGTGGTCTGTTTACACAACTCTAGATTCTAATTTGCAAGCAAGCGCTCATAACAACTTAAATAAACAACTTACAAAATACCATAAAAGACACGGATGGGTAGAGTCACCTAATTTTGTGGATACCTTTAATTCTGAAGAATTAGATCAATTAAAAAATCTAAATAGTGAGTTTATTTTCTCAGAAATTAATAATGAAAATTCAGGAGATAGCGCTGATTCTTTCTTAAATAAAATAAACTCTATTTTTGATAACTATCCTTATTACCAGACTCATTTAAAAGGAATCGTAATTAATGCTTCTAATGACGAGCTTTACTTTTTAAATGAAAAATTTGAAATTCAAAATATACCTTGGTCATCTGAGTACAACTGGGCAAGAGGTCGAATAACAATCAACGAGAAGGGCGCTATTCCTAAATCCTTTAAAGATTTTTTAAATATTGGCGATTTAATATATTTAAAAAAAGAAAATCAATTTTTGCTTCTTGATCAAATTCCAGAGGCTCAAGCTTCTTTGATTTCATTTAACCCGAATACAGGTTCTGTTGAAGCGTATGTGGGTGGATTGAATTTTAGTAAGAGTAACTTTGATAGAGTGAGGCTATCTTATCCGCAATCAGGCTCTAGTTTTAAGCCTTTTTTATACGTATCAGGCTTAGCAAATGGTTATAACTTATCCTCATTAATAAATGATGCCCCAATCGTTTTTGAAGATAAGAATCTCGAAAGCGTGTGGAGACCTCAAAATTATACTGGTAAATTTTATGGACCAACCTCTCTAAGAGAAGCCCTAATTCAGTCAATAAATATTGTTTCAATAAAGCTATTGAGAGAGATGGGTATTAATAAGTCCCATGATTTTCTTGAAAAATTTGGCTTTGAGAAATCTAGACTGCCTTCCGACTTATCTTTGGCACTAGGTTCTGGAAACTTTTCACCAGTTGAAATGGCTAGAGCTTTTGGTGTTATTGCCAATGGAGGATTTCTAATTGATCCTTGGTATATATCAAGGATAGAAGACAGAGATGGAAATACTATTTATTCTCATGACAGCTATATCTCCGATAACAATGATGAGGACCTGTCAGCATTCCCTTGGCTCAATACTGTAGAGATGAATATTAAAAGTCCTTACTTTTTAATTAAACCAGAATATAAAAAAGATAGAGTAATTGATGAAAGAATTGCCTATCTTATGCAAAATAATCTTGAGGAATTAATAGCTAGAGGTTCAGCAGGGAGAAAGTCATCTGTTTTAAATAGAAAAGATATTGCTGGAAAAACAGGAACTACAAATGATGCTATTAGTACTTGGTTCTCTGGCTTTCATGAGGATCTAGTTACAACAGTATGGGTGGGTACAGATGATTTTTCATCACTTGGAGATAATGAGTTTGGATCTACTATCGCTTTACCGATTTGGGTTGATTTCATGAATAATGCACTAGAAAAACTTGAGGTTAAATCTAAGCCTATTCCAGAAGGTTTATCCTTTGTAAGGATAAACAAGTCTACGGGTCAAATAGATAACACGGAAAATAAAGACTCCTATTTTGAGTTATTTTTAGATGAAAATATCAAAGACTAGGTTTTAAATATATTTAAAGAAAGCAGTTCCCAAATATTTTCTATATAAGTACTCGGCGATTCTTTAAATTTAGATCTGATATATCTTCCAACATTCCCCTCAACACAAGTGACTATAAGCTGAGCAGAAATTCCCGGTTGAGCAATTAATTTATCCGAATCCTCTTGAAGCATTTGTTTTATGGATAGCTCAAATCTTTCAAAAAATTGATTAACAGAATCTGAAACATTTTGCTCATCTGATGAAAGAGCTTCTCTTGATACCAGCCTAGCAAAGCCTTTATTTTTCTCTATAAAAATCATGAAGAATAAAAATGCATTTTTAACTTTGTCCTTAGGGTCTAAATCTGAATTTTTTAACTCACCACATTTAGCAAATATAGCATCATCACAAAAAGAGAAAAGTTCAGCATATATAGACCTTTTGCTTGGAAAGTGCCTGTATAGAGCAGCTTCTGTGACCCCTGATTTCTCTGCCAAAAGTGCAGTTGTAATTTTAGATAAGTTTCGCTCCTCAAGGAGGCTAGCCAATGATTGCAGGATTATATTTTTTCTATCATTTTTCATTACTTAGTCTAAATTTATATCAATATCAGGACAAATGCGAGATAGTTCAGACATAAATTTACTTTTAATACCCTCCATTTCCTCTAATGAATTACCTTCAAATCTTAGAACTAGTTTGGGAGTAGTATTAGAAGCTCTAATTAAACCCCATCCATTTTCAAAATTTACCCTTAACCCGTCGATGGTAACTTTTTCACCTTCAAGATTGCACTGATCTGCAAAATCTTCAATGATCTTAAATTTTGTATCATCTGTAACTGAAATGTTTAGTTCGGGGGTAGAGATGGACTTTGGAAGTATGTCTATAAGTTGAGAGATTGATTGATCAGAGTTGTTAATAATTTCAACAATCCTGGCAGCAGCATAGTGCCCGTCATCAAAGCCATACCACTTATCATTAAAGAATATATGGCCACTCATCTCACCGCCTAAAAGCGCCCCAGTTCTTTTAATCGCTTTCTTAATATGTAAATGACCTGTTGGAGACATAACTGGCTCGCCGCCATTTTCAGAAATTATTTTATCTAAGTGGTCTGAACATTTAACATCAAATACAATTTTTCCTTTCTCACGAGAAAGAATATCTTTTGAAAATAACATCATTAGCTTATCAGGAAATACTGAATCACCCTTGTTTGTTATCATGCCAACCCTATCTCCATCGCCGTCAAATGCGAGCCCAACATCAGCAGATTGTTTTGCAACTTCCTTAATTAGGTCTGATAGATTCTCCAGTTTTCCAGGGTCTGGATGATGATTTGGGAAGTTGCCATCTACTTCACTAAAAAGCTCAAACACCTCACAACCCAATTTTTTAAATAATTCGGGCGCTACGCATCCTGCTGCGCCATTTCCACAATCTAAAACAACCTTCAATTTAGAGGCATTAGGTAATTTAATATTCTCAACTACTTCATTAATATACTGATCTTTTATGTCACTAAATTTTAATACACCCTTAGTCATTTCTCTCTGTGAGTCGCTATCTCCCATTAATGATAGTATTTCTGATCCTGACACAGTTTTATCATCAATCACTATTTTAATACCATTATAATTTTTTGGATTATGACTTCCTGTAATGATAATCCCACTCTTAGATGCTTCTTTTTTAGCTGCAAAATAAAGCATTGGACTGGTAACTAAGCCTATATTATTAACATTAATGCCTGAGTCGACCAAGCCTGAACAAAATGCATCTAGTAAAGAGGCTCCCGATAGCCTCCCATCTCTCCCAACAGCTATGGTATCAACATTTTCTTTTTTACATTTATTAGATATAGCAAAAGCAATTTCCCTAATCGAATCCTCATTTAATTCTTCTGGATATGTACCTCTAATGTCATTTTCCCTGAATATAGATTTAGTTACTTTCATTTTTTTCCCTTTAGTTATTTAGCTTAGTTTGTCATAATGATGCGTCGTTATTATATCTTGTATAAATGTTTGTAAACACTGATTCAAAAGTTATTTGGAAAAATGGTACCTATGAAAAATGGGAGGACTCATCTATCCACATTTTATCTCATACCGTGCACTATGGGACTGGAGTTTTTGAAGGGGTAAGGGCTTACAACACAGCCAATGGCCCAGCTATTTTTAGATTAGAAGATCATACGAATAGGCTTTTTGATGCAGCAAGTAAAATAGGAGTAGTAATTCCTTATTCTAAGGAAGAATTAAACCAAGCACAGAAAGAAATATTTGTTAAAAATAATTTAAATGAAGGGTATTTGAGACCTATTGTTTTTCTTGGCAACGAATCTCTTGGAATTCGAGCTACTGATTTAACGGTAAATGTAGCAATTGCTGCATGGGAATGGCCTTCATATATGAGTCCGGAATCCAAAGAAGCAGGAATTTCTATAATAAAATCTTCTTATGAGCAATACAGTAACCCGCTTCATTCAGGTTATAAGATCATAGGAACGTACATAAATTCTACAATGGCACTTCATGAGGCTATTAAAGCGGGTGCTGATGAGGCGTTACTAATGGATAAAAATGGATTTATATCTGAAGGAAGCGGCGAGAATATTTTCCTTATTAAAAATAATCTGATTACCACTCCAAGAACAGAGCATTGCCTTAATGGAATAACAAGACAATCTGTCATTCAGATAGCACAAGATTTTGGTTATGAAGTTCAAGAGAAAGACTTAACCTATGAGGACTTGGTTGGGAGTGATGAAGCTTTTTTCTCAGGTACCGCTGTAGAAATTACACCAATTTCTAAAATCGATAGTAATATTATTGGTACTGGCTCTTGTGGCGAGGTGACAGCCAAACTTCAAAATACTTATAGTGAAATAGTGTCTGGGAAAAATGATCTTTATAAAGATTGGCTCAGCCTAGTATCCTAAATAAACCCCTTGCAAAAACTTAAAATTGCAATTTTTAGTTATAGAAGTGCTCCTTTTGGAGGTGGTCAGGGTGTGTATGTCTATGACATATCAAAAGCTCTAAGAGCTTCGGGCCATGATGTTGATATCATTTCTGGACCACCATATCCAAGTTTGCCTGAAGGTGTAAATTTAATAAAACTTCCAGGGCTAGACCTTTTTCAAACTTTTTCTTTTAAAGAAAGGTTGAGTATTTTTCTTAATAAGAAACCTAAAAAACTGATAGATCTGTATGAGTTTCTAGCTACACTTTGTGGCAGCTTTCCAGAAATGAGAACATTTGGACATAGGGCAGAACAATGGCTCTTAGATAATAATAACTACGACATTGTTATCGACAACCAATCAATAAGCTTTGGAATGCTTTCTATACAAAAAATTGTCCCATTTATTGAAATTATCCATCATCCTATAACCAAGGATTACAAACATGAACTTCAGGCAAGCAATAAAATTCTATATAGATTATCTAGATACAGATGGTATTCCTTTTTAAGCATGCAAAAAAAAGTTGCCCCTCAGATCAAAAGAATTATCACCCCATCAAAAAACTCTCAAAAAGATATATCAAAAGATTTTAAATGCAATCCTAGTAATATTTCTGTGATAAATAATGGCCTTGATATTGATAAATTTATTCCATATAAAAATATAAAAAGATTACCGTTCAGACTTATAACTACAGCTAGTGCAGATGTCCCATTAAAAGGATTAGATTACACCTTAAGAGCCATAAGCAAGTTAAAAAGAGATTATGTCAATATAGATCTTATTATTATTGGCAAACTAAAAGATGATGGCCATACATCAAGATTAATTAAGTCTTTGCAAATTGAAGATATTGTGCACTTCAAAACAAATCTAACAAAAGAGGATATAGCAATGGAGTATGCTAAGAGCTCAATTGCTATTGTAAGTTCCTTGTATGAGGGCTTTGGCTATCCTGTTATAGAGGCTATGAGTTGCGGGGTTCCCTTGATAGCAGCAAATACATCTTCAATACCCGAGTTAGTTGGAGATTTTGCTTCATTAGTTCCACCTAAGGATGTTTCAGCATTAGTTAACTCTATTGAGCAAATTGCAAATAACTATGAACAATATGAGAAGGTTGCCGAAGAAGGAAGAGAGCATATAATCAATAACTTTAATTGGACAAAAATAACAAATGAATATGAGAAAGTTATTTACCAAACTATAGAGGATTTCAAAAATGCTAACGTTTGATTTTAATAAAATTAATCTTATGGATAACAGCGGCAAGATGCTTGACGTTGGCTGTGGTGAGGGAAGACATGTGTTTGGTTTAATGCAGAAATTTCCCAATCTTCATTGTACGGGTCTAGATCTTCATGATGATTCGCTAAAGAAATCACAGGAAGGCTATGAATTTTTTAAATCAATATCCAATGCTGGTGCAGAATTTATAAAAGGATCTGTTTACTCATTACCATTTCCTGATAATAGCTTTGATTTAGTTGTTTGCTCTGAAGTTTTAGAACATCTACATGAGTACAAGGATGCAATAGTTGAAATTAATAGAGTTCTTAAGTCAGGGGGAAGTTTTCTTGCTAGCGTTCCAACTGCTTGGCCGGAAAAAATTTGCTGGGCACTATCAACTGAATATCAAAACCAGCCCGGAGGCCATTTAAGAATTTTTAAACAAAGCAATCTTGTGAACGAGATTTCTGAAAGAGGCTTTAGTTTTGTTCAGTCAGAAAAATTCCATTCAATACATAGTCCATACTGGTGGCTAAGGTGTTTATTTTGGAAAAATCAAGAAACTAATATTCTGATAAGAGTCTATAAAAAATTTCTAGAAACACATATCTTAAAAAAACCACTTTGGATTGATTTAATTGATAAGTCCTTAAACCCAATCATGGGTAAGAGCACGGCAATGTATTTTACAAAAAAATGAATTGGGTAGATTTACATGATAGGTTGTTGCCTGCAAAGAATTGGATTGTCCAAAATCAACTTTTAGATGGCTCGATACCATGGGATGAGAAGGGGAAATGCGACGCATGGGATCACTCTGAATGCCTAATTTCATTGGCAATCTATGAAGAATGGGATGCATTTGAAAAAGGCGTAGATTGGTTTTTTAGCAATCTTAATAGCAAGGGTCTGATTTATTCAGAATTTAATAATCAACAACCAACTCAATTAAACTATCAAAGTCATCACGCTCCATATATTGCTCTGCCACTTCTTCAAAGATATTTGATTGATAAAAATCCAGATCATCTTAATAAATATTTACCTCAGCTAACTACTATCTTTAGCTCACTTCTAGACTTTATGGATACAGACGGGATGTATTATTGGTCTAAAGACGACAATGGCTATTCAGACAATTCATTAATAACTGCATCTATGTCTATTGCAATTTCTGTTCAAGCTTATTCTTCGATTATCGAAATTCTTGATCTTGTGAACGAAAACAGTAATTATGATAGTGACTTGAAATCTAAATCATTGAAAGATCTAAAGACACTATTAAATAGCTCTTTCTGGTCTAATTCAGAAATACCATGGGATAGGTTTGATAGAGATGGTGTCGATAGATCAAGGTTTTCAATGGACTTCTTTTATCAGTCACTAGCAAGAGTCAATCTAGATAAAGATTTTTTTAAATCAAATTTAAAGAATTTTTATGAGCAAGATCTAGGAATAAAATGTGTTGCAGAGGAGCCTTGGATAACAATAGCTGAAACCTCAGAATGCATCATTGCCACTTATTTAAATTATGATAAATCTTTGGCTATCAAGATGTTTGAAGATATCCTAAAGTTTCAAAATCCTGATGGAATTTTTCCAACTGGATATCAATACAAACTAGATATTCTATGGCCAAATGAACAGTCTACATGGACAAATGCTGCTTTAATAATTGCTGCAAATGTTATCTACGGCACCAATGATAATATTTTTACTTTTTTAGCCAATAAGTCTGAGCGCAACTAGACTATTTACTCTTTCTATAAGCTCAAAATTTTCTTTTAAAGCTTTTTCATAGATTTCTTTTGGCGCCTGTCCTCCATCAGCCTCAGTATCATATATATCATGTATAGCTAAAATGCCGCCTTTTCTTATTTTTCCTTTCCAGGATGCATAATCTAGCCTTGCAGATTCAAATGTATGACTACCATCTATAAAAACTAAATCTAAATTATCTTCTAAGTTTTTTGCAGCTGATGCTGAATCACCAACTAAAGCCTTAACAAAGTTATCTAATTCATGTTTTCTTATATTCTTGAGAAGAGTTGGCAGGGTATCAACCCTATTTTTTTTGTAATCAAATTCCTCTGGATCAAAATACTCTTGACCTAGCTGCTGTTCTTCCGAGCCTCTGTGATGATCTATAGTTACAAGATGTGTATTATTTTCCTTACAAGCTTGCCCAATATAACAAGCTGATTTGCCACAATATGAGCCTATTTCTACTGCAACCCCATTAAGGCAATACTCTTTTGTAAGCCTGTATAAAAACAAACCCTCTTCATGGGCTAGAAATCCTTTTATGTTATTAAATTTATCCATCTTGAGCATAAAAATCTTCCTTTCCTAGTGTTGATTTAAATCTACGATGTTGCCAAAGATATTCCTCAGGATGAGATTTAATTTTATTTTCCATAAAGAGATTTAGATCGATTGAAAAATTAATTTCATTAGTTTGATCTAAGTGCATTTCTTGAATATCAAGAATATATTTTTCATCCTCAATAAATGTATTTATAAAATATGTTTTGCAATTAGTACTTTTTACGATTTTTAGAGGAGCTGAAATAGTTGCAGCCGGGATGCCAAAGAAATTTACAATATCAGATTGAGTCATTCCATAATCTTGATCGGTTGCATAAAGAACAGTCTTGCCTTTTTTGAGCCACCTTATAAATTTTAAAGGATTATTCCTATCGCAAACTCCTTGCATACTCATTAACCGTCCTGAGCCTTGAATGGAATCAAACGAATCAGAGTTATGAACTCTCTCTACTCCATACATTTCAGCATTCATTGCAATTAAACGAGCATCCAGCTCAAGATGAAGTGAATGTTTAAAAAATAGCAAAACACCTTTCTTATGTTTTTGCTCATCAAGGAGCATATCCAAACCTCTAATATCATAATCAATTGAGCTATTTATTCGTTTGTCAGACCAAAACCAAGAAACACCAGAATCGAAAAGAATTCTTCCAGAAAGTAATATATTTGATTTATGTATCTCCTCTCTTTGAGATTTGTCGACTGCAGGAAGGCATAGATCAATATTTTTCTTACTAAAGTTATTTCTCTTCATGGAGCTAAGATAAAGCAATCGCCCCAAAGCTTGACCTAAAATTAAGTGAACAGATCTAGGCAGAAGCATTATAAGCTTCCATAAAATAACAAGAAATTTTAATAAAACTCTATTCATTTGTTTATAAGTTGTATTATTACATTATTAATTTAGATCAATTGTAAATGAAACTTTCTTTATATAATTTTTTATTACTTCTCATGATTCCTTTTATGGTCTCTATGTTGCTAATAAAGAGTCTAAGAGACAAGGATTACAGATTAAATTTTAGCAATAGACTGGGTATATATAAGAAATCTAAATCATCAAATATTGTTTGGTTCCATGCGGTTAGTCTGGGAGAGGTCATATCCTCTCAGCAAATAGTGGCGGAGATTCTTAAAGAATATGATGTTGTCTTGTCAGTGTCGACACCAACAGGTCTTAGAGAGGCAAAAAAGATTTTTGGAAATTCACTAGAGGTTGTATATGCCCCATGGGATTTCATTCTTTTTGTTAATGGTTTTTTTAAATCATTCAATCCAATTGGCTTAATATTATTTGAAACTGAGATATGGCCTTCAATGATTTCTAAAGCTCATCAAAGCAACATTCCGGTGATAATCTCTAATGCTAGAATGTCAGAAATATCCTATAAAAAATATTCAAAGCTTGGCTTTTTCTTTGCTGATACTATGAAAAAAATATCATTAGTTTTTGCTCAAAGCAATGACCATAAGACTCGCTTTAATAAACTTGGAGTCTCTCTTAATAAAATAGAAAGGGTTGGGTCTGTTAAATTTGATATCAATTCAACCTTGGATAATTCTATAAAAATAGAATCTGATAAAAAGTTTATTCTTGCTGCAAGTACCCATAAGGGAGAGGATGAGTTAATACTTAATGCCTTTATTAAGCTTCGAATTGAGTTCAAAGATTTAAGATTAATTATTGCCCCAAGACATCCCGAAAGAGCACAATCAATTCAATCTTTGGTTAGTAAGAGTAATTTAATAAGCGCTATTTCATCAATAGTTCCCAAGGAACTTAATAACAACGATGTCATTATTATCAAGGCAACTGGACTGATGAGAGAGCTTTATTCAAAAGCCTCAATAGCATTTATAGGGGGAAGCCTGTTTGAAGAATATGGTGGACACAACATCATTGAAGCAGCTACTGAAAAGTGCCCCTTTATAGTAGGACCACATATGCATAATTTTGAAGATATCATAAATCTTTTTACAGAAAAGAATTCATGTATTAAGTTGGATCAAGAAAAAGATATTTTTAATGCATTTAAGACCTTGCTAAATAACTCTTCATTGAGAGATGATATGATAATTAGGGCACTAAATATTTGTACAGATAACAAGGGCTCAACTAGAAAACAATATACAAAGATTTTAAATACTATTAAAGGAGAAGACTGTGAAGCTTGTAACAGCAATAATTAAACCATTTAAACTAGAGGAAGTTCGTGCGTCGCTTGATAGTATTGGTGTCACTGGCATGACTATGACAGAAGTAAAAGGCTTTGGAAGACAAAAAGGCCACACTGAGCTCTATAGAGGCGCTGAGTACACTATCGATTTTCTTCCAAAAATTAAGATTGAGATTGCTATTTCAGACGATCTTGTTGAGCAAGTAAAAACCGCTATTATTGAAGTTGCTTCATCTGGAAAAATTGGAGATGGTAAGATTTTTATAACACCCATTGAAGAAGTTATAAGAATAAGAACAGGCGAAACAAACGAAGAAGCTCTTTAAAATAAATACCTTAAAAAAGCCAATTGCTTTCCTGCTTGGAGCTACAGCTTCAGGGAAAACTGAACTTGCTATAAATATATCAAAACACACCTCGGTAGAGATAATTAGTGTTGATTCTGTGATGGTCTATAAAGGCTGCAATGTCGGGTCAGCCAAGCCTTCTACAGAAATATTAAAACATCACCCTCACCATCTAATTGACTGTATAGAGCCAACTAGCGTCTTCACTGTTTCAGATTTTGTAAACAAATCTCTAGAATTAATTGATGAAATACATGCAAAAAATAAACTGCCTCTTTTCGTTGGTGGATCAATGATGTACTTTAAATCACTGCTTGATGGATTAGATGACTTACCGCAAAGAAATGATCCTTATCGATCTGAGTTGAAAGACATTAAAGATGACAAGGGTATTGAATATTTATATTCTCTTTTAGAAAGAGTAGACCCTGAATATGCTAAAAAAATTAATTCTTTAGATGAGCAGAGAATTGTAAGAGCTCTTGAGGTAAAACATCTATCTGGAAAGCCATATAGCTCATTCATTAAATTAAATACAAAAAAATCCCTTAAAGATAAATATGATGTTCATCAATTTGCAATCTATGAAGATGATCGAGCCTTGCTTCATAAGAGAATAGAAGAACGTCTTCACACTATTATTAATAGTGGGTTGATCGATGAAGTGCGCAGTTTATTGGCTAAATATAGTATTGCCGAAGATCACCCAATTAGAAAATCAGTTAATTACAAACAAGCAATAGCATTCATAAATCAAGAATATGATTTTGAAACATTCTCTAACAAAGCTCTATTTGCAACAAGGCAACTAGCAAAAAGACAGATTACCTGGATGAGGTCTTGGCAAGAAATTGGCTTATATAATATCGATTCGAGTCAAAAAATTGAAGAACATATAAAAAAACTAGGAACTTCTCTTTAATTATAAAGATTAGTCCATAGATAGAGTTTATAATAAAAGAAATTACGAGGTTATATTATTGTGAATTGGAATAATCAAGACAAAGACCCTTGGGGCGGTAAAAACGATGCCCCTGACTTCGACGATCTTATAAAAAAATTCTCTGCAGTTCTTGGAGGAAAGAAATCACCATCTGGCAGTGACGGCTCTGGGTCAGGTGGCTTTAAGATTCCAACTACTAGAATGTTTCTATATGGATTTTTTGCATTCTTAATTTTTTATGCATCTCAATCTATCTATCAGCTTGATGCATCAGAAAGAGCAGTTATTTTAAGGCTTGGTAAATTCCACGAGGAACAACAAGAGGGTCTTAATTTCAGACTTGCTGGGATTGATGAGAGGTATATAGAAAACGTTTCACTGACTAGAAGATATACTCAGACAAATAGCATGCTTACTAAAGATGAAAATATAGTAGATGTTACTGTTTCAGCTCAATATAGAATTGCTAATCTTAAAGATTTTGTTCTTAATGTTAAAGATCCTGAAGCTAGCTTAAGAAATGCTATTGAAAGTGCTCTTAGACATGTCGTGGGTGATAATACCCTAGACTCTGTTTTAACTGTTGGTAGAGAAAATATAGCTCAAGAAGTTCAAGCAAGACTTCAAGCAATCCTAGATTCATACGGAACAGGTTTGCTAGTTCAGCAAGTTAACATTGAAAAAACTGATCCGCCTACTGCTGTAAAGAATTCTTTTGATGATGTGGTTGCGGCTAGAGAGGATAAAGAAAAATTACAAAATGAAGCAGAGCGTTATGCATTAACAATTGTTCCTGAAGCCAGAGGTCAAGCTCAAGCAAGAATAAGAAATGCAGAGGGTTACAAGTTAGAAGTTGTTGCCAATGCTGAGGGTGAGGTTGGAAGATTTACTCAATTATTGCAAGAATATGAGAAGGCACCTAAAGTTACTAGAGATAGAATGTACATAGACGCAATGCAATCTGTTTTATCAAGAACTACCAAAATAATGATTGATATTGATAGTGGAAATAACTTAATGGTGTTGCCTTTAGATCAAATGATGGGAAAAGGAAATGAGATTGATATAAATAGATATAAATCTAACGGTTTGCGTATAAAAGGAGATTCAGATGAATAGAAATAGTTTTTTATTAGTTTTTGCTGCGCTAATAATCGGTTTAGCTGCAAATAGTTTTTTTATAGTTAACGAAAAAGAGCAAGCAATTGTATTTCAATTCGGTGAAGCTGTTAAAACAGATATACCTGTAGGATTTCAACTAAAACTTCCAATTATCCAAGAAGTTAAAAAGTATGACTCAAGAATTCAAACTCTTGATGAGGACCCGGATAGGATTCTTACGGTTGAGAGTAAGTATTTGTTAGTAGATTCATATCTTAAATATAGAATCTCTGATGTTTTAACATTTTATAAAGCTAACAATGGAAGCTTTAATAGCTTAAATAGTCTGCTTGCCCAAAGATCAGAATTTGTACTTAAGAATAATTTTGCTAAAAGAACTGTTAAAGAGCTTGTTTCAGGTGAAAGAGATGAGTTGATGAACATTATGTTAAATGTCTTAAATGAATCAGTTACTGACCTTGGTATAGAAATTATAGATTTTAGGGTAAAGAAAATTGATTTACCCGCTAACTTAAGTAACTCAGTTTACGAGAGAATGAGAACTGAGCGAAACAGGCTCGCCGAAGAGTTGAGATCTGAAGGAAAGGAGATAGCCAGAGAAATTCGAGCGGTGGCCGATAAAGATAAGGTAGTAATACTTGCTGAGGCATATAAAACATCAGAGCTTTTAAGAGGAGAGGGAGATGCCTTATCAGCAAAAATTTATGCTGATGGCTTTTCTCAAAATCCAGAATTTTATGAATTCACCAGAAGTATGAAAGCCTATGTTGAAACATTTGAAAATAAATCAGATATTATGCTTATTGATGCTAATTCAGACTTCTTAAAGTACTTAAATAACAAAGAAATTTCTGACTAGGAAAATACATAATGGCTTTAAATTCTTTGATACTTGGTTTGCAGTGGGGTGATGAGGGAAAAGGCAAGATTGTTGATGCTTTAAGTAAAGAAGTTCATGCCGTGTGTCGCTTTCAAGGTGGGCATAATGCTGGTCATACAATTAAGGTTAATGGTCATCAGACAGTTCTTCATTTAACTCCTTCAGGTATTTTGCACCCTAATGTTAATTGCTTAATCGGAAATGGAGTTGTTCTTTCGTTAGAAGCCTTAGATAAAGAAATAAAAGGCCTTGAAGAAGCAGGCATTAGCTTTGATAAAAGATTTTTTGTAAGCTCCTCGTGTGCCTTGATTCTTCCAAGTCATATAAGCATTGATAAGGTTAGAGATAAAAAAGAATCTATTGGAACAACAGGTCGAGGAATTGGCCCAGCCTACGAAGATAAGATCGCCAGAAGAGCTATAAGGTTCGGAGATATTGGAAACGAACAGTTATTAAGAGATAAAATAGAGTTATTAGTTTCCTATCATAATCGTTTGTTAGTCGAGTTATATAACGAAGATCCTCATAATATTGAAGATATGATTAAAGAACTTCTTTCATATAAGCACCTTTATGATAAATATTGTACTGATACACAAGACCTTTTATACAAGTGGGTTAAAGCAGATAAGCCTCTATTATTTGAAGGAGCACAGGGAACACTTTTAGATATTGATCATGGTACTTATCCTTTTGTTACATCGTCTAATACAACAGCCGGAGGTGTGTCGACCGGCCTAGGCCTAGGGCCTAAGTACATTGATAAAATAATTGGTATTTCCAAAGCCTATGCTACTAGAGTCGGCGAGGGGCCGTTTTTAACTGAGTTATTTGATGATAATGCCAAGATGTTAGCTGAAAGGGGTCGTGAATTCGGCGCAACCACAGGAAGGCCTAGAAGGTGTGGCTGGCTTGATTTAGTGGCTTTAAAGAAAGCAATATTTACTAATTCTGTAACAGATTTATGTCTAACAAAATTAGATGTCATGGATGAATTTAAATCCATTGAGGTATGTGTCGATTACAAAGATAACGCACCTATCTTCAAGATTTTTGATGGCTGGGAATCATCCTCAGAGGGTGTGACAGATTTTTCAAAGCTCCCAATAAAAGCACAAGAGTATATCAATTTCATTGAAGATTTTATTGAATGTTCTATTTCAATAATTTCGACTGGACCTTCTCGAGATCAAACAATTACTAGATAGGGTTATTTTTTAGACTTTAAGAATTTATCTAGATTAGCGTTTATAAATTTATATGATTCTGGATTTGAGAATTTCTTAGAAAGCCTTAAAGCCTCATCTATAACAATAGGTTTATCAAGCTGGCCGTACATCATTTCATTAAGTGCAAAATATAGGATAGATTTATCCATAAGATCTAGATTAGTATCTTTTACATCAAGCTCAATCAATACTTTATGAATTTCTTCTTTATTTTTTTGTATTGATTTAAGGTCTGAGGTAAATGAATAAAAATCTACCCTTTTAGTTTTATGTTCATCCTTGAATTGCTCAACAATGTCAGTCACGTCTTCCTCTTCATTAAAAAATAATTGGAATATGGCTTGAACAAGATATTCCCTTGTTCTTACTTCAACTTTAAAATTAGATAGATTTTTCATTTATAAGTGATATTAATGCTTTTGCATTATTTTCCGTGTTAGCAGTCAGTCTCTTTAGCAACTGATCTTTATTTTCCACACATATTACATTGTTTATAACAGAGATATTGGAAAAATCTAATGCAAGATTTCCAATAGACCTAAAAGCTTCGTTTGTGACTAATTCATAATGAGTTGTTTCGCCCCTGACAACAATACCTAGAAATAAAACACCTACATATGAATTTTTTTCTTTCAAGATTTTATATTTAGCTAGACCTGATAATTCTATTGCCCCTGGGGCGCAAACAAGATCAATTTCATATTCAGGAGTAAGTATATTCATAGCAGAATCAATCATAGTTTTTATATATTCTTCGTACCATGACGTATGAACTAGTAATATCTTATTCATTAACAAATCCAGTAATTTCTATATTGAATCCAGATACAGCATTATATTTTGTTGGAGTTCCTAGAACTGTTATTTCTTTAAGATCCAGTGCTCTTAGAATTTGCGAACCAACTCCAATAACTCTTCTATTTGTTTTAGGTTCGACTTCTTTCTCTTCTAGGATATTAAGCCAATAGCTTTTTGCATCTCTGTGGTTGATCAGTACGAAAAGTCCAGCTTCTTCTTGAGATATCCTTTCAATCGATTTTCTAATTGACCAGTTTTTACCAAGCTCTTCTATTCCGAGAGTATCCTGGAGTATGCTTTGGGTTTGAACTCGGACAAGAGGCGATTTAACTTTAGATAAATCCCCTTTACTTAAAGAATAATGATATTCATCGTTAATGGTGTCTCTCCAAACAATTAGATTGAAGTCGCCAAATTCATTCGATATATTTCTGTTGTGCACAGACTCAACTGTTGAGTCAGATGAAAGTCTATAGTCAATTAAATCTGCAATTGTCCCAACTTTTATTCCGTGCTCTTCACCAAATTTAATAAGGTCATCTCTTCTTGCCATAGTGCCATCTTCATTCATAATTTCACATATTACGCCTGCAGATTGAAGCCCTGCGAGCTTAGCAAGGTCACAGGCAGCTTCTGTATGTCCTGCTCTGCTTAAAACCCCACCATCCATAGCTTTCAATGGAAAGATATGCCCTGGCTGGACGATATCAGATGCCACTGATTTATTACTTACTGCTGTTTTTATAGTATGGGCTCTATCAGCTGCAGATATTCCTGTTGTAATACCTTCAGCAGCTTCAATAGAGACTGTAAAGGCTGTTCTATTGGCAGCTTTATTATTATTTGTCATCATTTGAAGATCATACTTTCTGCATAAATTAACGCTCATTGGAAGGCAGATTAATCCTTTTCCTTTTGAGGCCATAAAGTTAACTATCTCCGGAGTAATGAGATCAGCAGCACATACCAGATCACCTTCATTCTCTCTAGATTCATCATCAAGAATGATTACCATCTTTCCATTTTTTACATCTTCTATGATGTCTTTAATATTGTCTTTTAACATTTTTTGTATATTTTTTTTACATCCGATTCAATTTTATAAGAGGATTCTAATTTAAAACCCAGATTTTCAACAGCTTTATCTTCTTCAAACCAGCTAACCCCATTCGGACCAAAGTTATCT
>Ga0209091_10001157_pt1 | contig 23742 bp, 9 predicted proteins | sample ArcticOcean_MG_C_6_FD_187438 | JGI IMG/M metagenome (GOLD analysis project Ga0209091, IMG submission 187438) | Marine microbial communities from western Arctic Ocean - ArcticOcean_MG_CB8_128 (SPAdes) (version 2) | ecosystem: Environmental > Aquatic > Marine > Oceanic | place: Arctic Ocean...
GTGGTGTTGGCCAATCACATGCACGATGCAGTTGGGATAATTCTAGTTGGTTCACGGCTAATACTAATTCAGTTTTGACACCTCAATCAACATCAGGTTCAGTGGTGCCTTACAATCTTGGATGTTCGGTAGTTGATTTACTCGGGAATGTAGGTGAAATCGAATGGATTAACGGTACTGTTGATTTAAGAAACCCAACAGTAACTTACAGTATTTCATCTGGAAGTCTTCTTTCCTCTAATAGTACATTTACGGTTTCATGTTCCGATTCTAATGGATGTGGCATGAGCCAGATTAGTTTATTTTTCAATAATGGTAGTAATTCATTTTGGAATTCAATATCAATTTCAGGTACAAGCCCTGGTGTCTCCCTATCGACTTTGCTAAACACAACTAGTAGCGGCACGGTAACATTCTATGCTATCTCAAGTGACCAACTTGGCAATACTATCAACCAATCATCTAGCACATTCCAGTATTTGCATAATTTACCTACACTGATTATATCTGTTACTTCAAACAATAGTGGTTCATATGTTGATGGTAATTTGACATTCACGATTATGCCATCATCTGGTTGGATGACAGGAATTAACGTAAGTCTGAATGTTGAACATTCTACTAGTTCTAGTGCATTATATTCAGGTCTCTTGAACCAATCTTTATCTGAGAATTCGTTTGAGAATTTGTCAGAAGGACAAGTTTGGATCAATAGTACAATTTGTGATTTACTAAGCCGTTGCTCTGAGTCCAAAGTTCAATTATACGTTGATAATACGGCTCCCAGTAATCCAATTTACTCCATTTCAGGCGGCCACATATATTCCAACCAATCATATCTTGTTCAGGGTAGTGAACAGATTACATTGACAAGAGGAAGTGATTCAGCATCAGGAACTTATCAGACAATTTGCAATGGCTCTAATGGAGAAATAACCTTCAGTTCATCACAGACAACTGTTGCTACTCAATCGCTAGTCCAATCTGAAGATTGGTCAACGATATTCTGTTATTCGCAGGACAAAGTTGGTAATATCGGAGATTCAGTTCAGGTCACCATCCGCCGTGATGACACAACACCTTCGATGTCTATTAGTGACATGTCTTCAAGTGGTATAATCATACCTTCTGGATGGTACAATGCCTCATGCAGTGACAATGTAATGTTCGATAAGATGTATCTTGAAATAAGCTCAGGTAGCAATATTCTGTATCAAATGAATTCAACTGGCAGTATTTCGATTCGCTATGGAACAATTTCTAATTTAGGTTCAGGCGGACAATTGGATATTGAAATTACATGCAGTGATGCTGCTGGAAACCAGCAAATTGATTCGAGAACATTGGAATGGCTTCCATATCTTACCCCAAGTACAATCTCAGTTTCAGGATTACAGATAAATGGGGTGTTCTATGTCACAGATTCCAGTACTGTAACTCTGTCCAATTTACGGCCAGATATCTATCATGAATACCGCTATATCTTGAATGGGAGTAATGGTAATTGGATTACGGAAAACTCTAGTTCATTCAATCTAAATTTAGGTACCGGAAATGATAGCAAAAATCTCCGTCTACAAGTCAGAGTGATGAAATTAGGGACCTCTTTTTCGAATACAACATACTCTGATTTGATGATGGTAGATCTAATTGGGCCATCGGTTGAAATTGATTCAAATCCAGTAATATCAAATGGTTCGTTAATCGATTTGTCTTCAACTTATTCGGGTGTAGACATCTCACACTATGTTTGGTCTTGGGATAATGGTTCAACAACTCAGAGTTCTTCGTTGAATGATGTTACTCTACCACCTTCAACTTCAACAAGCACTTGGCTATCGATTAGAGGGGTTGATAATTTAGGTACATCAGGGGATAATCTTGGTGTTACCATCGCTAGGGATATCACTCCACCTGATATTTCCATCAATAATTCACATCCGGGATATTTAGGTCCTGATACGGTGATTTCGGCTGAAATATCAGAGTCCACTGGCATTTCTTGGAGTACAATAAGAATTAATGGAACTAGTGGCCAGAGTACTTTGGTCGCTAGTAATGTCAGTTCTTATCAATTAACATCTACAGATTATCCGGCCTGGATTTGGAATCAGTCTAGTATTACGCTGATAATCCAGACCGAATCAAATTCAGAGATATTTGAGTCGAAGTCTTTCTCTTTGAATCCAGATAATGTTGCTCCAGTAATCGCTATTTCAAGCTCACTTTCAACAAATATTTATGGCCAAAATACCAGTAATAATTCGATAATTTATATTTCTAGATCTGGAGATACTTCTCAAATATGTGCTAGGGTCGGTAGTAATCAATCTGTAGCACTTACAACAAATTGCCTATCGGAATCTAGCAACTCATACCAGTATAGCCGCCAATTAGGAAACTATGTTATTGTTGTAGGTATAACTGATTATGCGGGGAATAGTAGAGTTTCCACTTTCAATCTGACACACCATACAATTTCACCTAGTACAACATCGTCAGTAGCGGCAATTGTGAAACCTGGTGATTCGCAGAATTATAGTTATACAAGTATATTTCCGGTTTCTGTCGAAATCAAATGGGATGGAAGCCAAATACAAGATCAAGGTGGCTGGTTTGTTATACCTTCGGGAGTCGGTAGTCATACTATTACAGTTAATCTCACAGATATATTGGGACTTTCTTCTGAGCAATCATGGAATGTAACATTAGATGGTGATCATCCTTCGATATCTTTGGAGGGGGACTTTTATTCGGGATCTAGCTTTGGTACAAATACTACATTATTTATCAATTCTAGTGACACAACTTCGCTAATATCAAACATTACAATAACTGTTTATTCTAGTTCTTATTCCTGCCAACAAAATTGGAATCCAATAAGCGATCAATTTTCTTTCAATGGAACATTGTCAACTATATTTTCAGCAAGCTATTGCCCAATAGTTCAGAGTAGTAACTTACCAGTTACCATCAATATCTCTACTACTGATTCTGTAGGAAATAGTGGTCGCAGCTTATTTTCCATGAATTATCATGGGAGAATCGCATCTCCAACATGGGCATCAAGTAATGCTGTTCAAGGGTCAAATTTTGTATGGTCTAGCAATTTATCAATCCATTCTTGTATTCAGGGCCCAGGAATCTTAATGCCGACCTTTGAGATATTATGGAGTGGTAGTTCTGGAATTATTAGCAATAATAGTATAACCGAAGTTGCCAGTAATGGCGTCATAACGTGTTTGGTTTCAGATATGTTTGGGAACAATGCATCTGGCCATTTGAATATTACAATCGATACAACAGATCCTTCTAATTCCTTCATTTGGCCATCTACATCCAATGGAAGTTATGTTAAAGCCGGTACTAGTGCATTTACCCTATCTGCTATCGATTCTGAAACGGGTATATCTTCAATTTTATACTGTATCGATCAATCATATTGTACTCCAAACTTATTGACTTCAGGCACTATTTCTCTTCCAGCAAATAATGGGACTCGTACACTGTTTGTCAGTTTAACCAATGGTGTTGGTCTCAGAACTAATACAAATGTGACCTTCATTCTTGATGATAATTACCCCTCCATGGAGCTTGATGGATATGCCAACACCGAGGTCCAGAATTCCGTAATTTATGTGGGTTCATCTAATCCGATGGTTACTATTTCGATGTCTGACTATTATTGTATAAATGCAGGAATTATGTCGTGGGACAATGCGTCACTATCAATTACAAATAATTCAATACAGGCAATCCCCTCATCAGCAACATGGTTAAGAATCGATGCTATTGACTGTGCTGGCCATACTTCTTCTTCAAATTATTCAATCCAACGAATCAGTCAAATATCTCCTGCATCAATCTTGGCCAGTGCTAATTCTACGGGGAGTGCAATAATCAGTTCATCAAACATTATCCATAATGGCTCAATCAGCCTTTTGTTAACGCTTTCACATCCAGTAGATCTCGATATTTTGTGCCCGGCTCCATCTCCGACAGATGCAGTAAACTGTAATTTACAAACTTCAAATACATTTGAACTATTTATCAATTCTACAGACCTGCTGAGTAATGTACAATTAGAATTTTCAGATAATCTTGGAAATTCTTTAACTCAGGTCATTAATATATCTGCTGACCTCATTGACGTAAATTGTATGCCACAAGAACATGTTTTATCCAATTCTACGACTCTAATTATTCCTGGGACCCGATCATCTATATTCACATGCACCGATAATCTTGCAGGAGTGCGTAGTGTTGGTTGGTATTCGCAAGGTGCAACGAATTTTTGGACAAATTCTCAGAATGATTCGTGGATTGCGCCACCACCAAATAGTTCTCCTGCCACATTGATTGCAGTTGATGAGGTTGGTAATATCTACACAAAATCATTTGAGATTGTGTTTGATGATCAAGCACCTTTAATCTCATTCTCCCCAATTAGTGGTATATCATTCGAAGAAAAGATTACTCGTCCTGATGGGCAGTTCTCGGTATCATGTACAGACCTTATTGCAGATGATTGCATAATCACGGTTACTCAAAGAAGTTCTAGTATGAATCAAATAATATCTGTGACATCTAGGATAAATACTGGTAATATTAGTGTTACAATACCAAGTAGTAATTCAGATATTAGAATCGATGTTTTAGTTCAAGATGCAATTGGTAATAACCGTACGTTCTCGAAATTATTTCAGATAGATGACACAGCTCCGATTGTTATTCTAACCCCTCGGACCCCAAATTCAAGACTTGCATTATCAAGTTCAGTGGTCCCTGATGATGGAATAATTACTTTAGATAATTTAGGACAACTTGATATTAATTATTCATTATCGGCAGGAATCACAATTACCTGTAATTCTCAAACAATAGTTTATTCTGGACCCATTCAATCCGAGTATGACTTGAGCCAATATTCAATCTCATCATGTACTGATTTAACTGTAGAAGTTTCTGCAATGGATCATGTTGAGAATAATTTTTATCGGCAGTGGGTATTTTCAGTAGATTTCATTCAACCAAGTGTGGAATATTATGTCGATTCCTCTTGTTCTTGGGATTCTGGAACTCATATTGATTTACAATCTACTTGTGATATTGAACTTGATATTATTGATGATGTAGATCAGAATTTGAGAACTGCTTATACCTTGGAGATTTATATCGATGGTAATAATGTACATACACAGGAAGTGTTTAGTTCAGAGAAAATTAATCTAGCAAATTACCCATCACATCATGTTACTCTTTCAATTACAGGTGTTGATTTAGCAGGTAGAGAATTTGTATCTAACTCCCTTAGCCTCAAATCTTTAGATCATATGACTCCAAAATGGGATGGACTTATTTGTACTGGAAATTCAGTTTGTGGATGGAATGGAGGACTAATTGCTGCAAATACAAATGTAATTATCGGCGTTAATACTTCGTCTTCTGAAGCACCAATCATCGAATCGAATCTAATTTTTGAAAATGCCATGGGTGCATATAATTTCAATTCAAATTATTTTTCGGCTGAAGAAATCCCTGACGGATCATATCTACTAACATTATATTTCAAGGACGCAGCAGGACGTGAATTCGAGCAAAATAGTTTACCTTTCATATATGATAATGCAGCACCACAAATCGAAATACTAGACTCTCTATCAAATGGGATATTAAACGAATCTACTATACTATCCTGCGATATTTGTAACATAGTATGGCGAGTAGTTGATGATACCGATTTCACTTCAACAACTAATCATGGTTATACTGATTTAGAGTTTGAGCAATATTCTCTATCTACTTCAGCACTTGGCAATAATACAATAGATATAATTGCTATCGATTCATTTGGTCGTGAAAGTTCAATTACTTACAACTCAACAGCAATAAAAACATCAGTAATCAATCCAATAGAAGATATGATTGCCGAGAACAACTTAAATGTTCAATGTATGGAGTCTACATCTATAAATGAAATACGCCAAGTAACATGTCTCTGGAAAAGGACTGAATCTTCAGTAGAAGATATTCCAATAAAAGTACAATTATTTGTTGATCAAATTGATTTACGAAATGTAGATATTGTTATTGATAAATCAGGTGGAGGAATTGATGTTATTGATGCAAGAAATGGAATAATTACATTATCAAACATTCATCATTATACGGAATCCTTTGAATTAAGCATTAGTGACGAATACTCTCGGGTTAAACCTATACATTTCAAAATTATTGAACATAACATACCTTGGGAAGAATTATCATTTGCTGAATCCATCCTTTCTGAAACAGATAATTCATCTTTATTCAGAGTCATAATCGATCCACCAGAATCCGAACAAGAATTTCATTTACTAAAAAGAGGTTTTATTGATATTAAAGAACTATTCAATTGCAGTTCAAAATATAAGTTCGCTAGACAAAGTCAAATCCCAATTACAATATCATCAGATAATTGTCAAATTCAATCTAATACATGGTATCTCCAAAATGATGGTAGTATCTCTCTTGAAGTCATAATTAATCACACAGGAATTAGAGATTCACTCGGCTCAGAAATTTCACCTCACCCATCCTCACTTTTCAATATTAATGACTATTCACTAATCATTGAATATCAAGACCAATTTGGAGTAGTTGGTTCTTCCCAATCGAGTGATTTAATTATTGAAAGTTCAGAAATATTCCGCACAGAAGACAACCTCCCACAATTTATTGAATCATTAGATTGTCCTCTTGGTACCAATTATCATAACAGAAAGAGTGCGGATGGATTTTTACAGAGCCAACAGTCAGCGCCTCTTTCTGAGTGTGCTAATAGTATAACAGATGCAGATGATATTAATCAGATAATTTGGTCGTTTGCTTTTATTGATGGAAATAATATTTATTACTCAGAAATCAGATGCAAATCGACCTACTTCCCTAAGAATTGGAACTTTCAAGTAGCAATTGATGCAGATTTATGCGAGCCTCCTTCTTCTAAATTCCCAACCGGTGTTTTTGATGTTATTATTCAACCTTGGATTGTAGATGAATCAATTTTTGCTAGAGATCAAGATAGCTTTAAAATTTCTAGTGATGGAAAGATGTCAAAACTGGTTCAATTAGGCGATTGCTCAGATGTAACTTCATGCCAATTTTTGGAATATAGATTGTTTGATGTAGTTGTTTCATCCAGCCTTAATCCAGTTTCAGAGGTAGAAAATAGTCGCGAATTAGTCGAAGGGGCACAAGATTTCATTGGTAGTAATTACTTTTTATTGTATCTCGCTATAGCACTAATTAGTTTAATTGGGGTGGTCTATTCGATTTATTCAAAATTACGGAGTGGAAGAATCTCTTCAAGCCATCTAATGAAAAAACCTCCTAAGCCCGAAGATGTAAAAATAGATCTCGAATATGTGACTAATAATTATGATTGGTATGATGAGGTCCTGGCTAAGATTAAATCAGATTTTTCAATAACCGATGAAGAGCAAGGAGATTTCTTAATCCATGCTCTTAATTATGATTTAGATAGAAATAAGAATTTATCAGGTGACGAATTAAGGAAAGCAGCCGAAGACTGGTCTAAAATGCGATACTCCAAATTGACAGTTGTCGAACTCAAAAAACTATTGAAATTACGTGGATTATCAGTTTCGGGTAATAAAGAGTCTCTTATTGAGAAATTGCGCTCAAATGATTAGTCCCAGTTAGTGAGATTGTAGTAAAAGTATTATCTAGGCCGACCCACAACCAATAATATGGCGGCTTTAGAGTATGGGACCAGTGCTGGAATCGGATTGATTTGCTTTATTGCAGGTTACCTACTGTCACAAATTATTAGTGGCAATAAGAAAAATAGAAATACGAGTCAACTAATCAAGGAGAATAATAGGCGGAGATGGAAGATTGATAAGGCATATAGTGATATTTTATTAGAAAAAAACCCTATTGATTTTGCAAAAAACAAGTTATCCGCCCTAAATAAGATACTAGCTGAAAATGAGACTGACAAAGATAATCTAAATAACTTAACTAAAGAAACTCTGGCGGACATTACAAAAATCCAACACGATATAAATAATGAAAAAATACCACTGAATCAACTTTATCTCCGAGATAATCTACTTTCAGGAGCTATGACGAACATGGCTGCATTGAGACAGAAGGCTGAAGATTGTAATAATACAACTATTTACCATGGATACAATAAGCGATTTTTAAATTTCGTAGCTAAAGGAATGGTACTTCCAGGATTAACCGATGTCATGGATAATTTGTCACTGATTGAAGTAATAGAAAACCCATATACCAAAAATATTGATTTGATGGAAAGCCAAATTCAAGGCTTGACAAAGGGCGGCGAAGCGTCAATGGCTAAGTTCAAGGATATTTTAGCGCTCGACTAGGTGGTAATCTTGCCACATGCCCTACCGAGTTTGTTGAAAATTCATTCTAAGGCTAATCTCTCGGATAATGAAATTTTAAAAATGATTGTTTCAATCAATCAGGGGCTAAGAATACTTGAACCTAATTCGGAAGAAATTCATAAAAACCAAAAAGAAGTAATTGAGATAAGAGATTCTAGCACAGCCGCAATTGAGTATGGGCGCCTAATTGTAGATTTTTCTGCACTAATTAGTTCACAATCACTAGTAGGATTAGGAGAAATACTACGCTCAGATCGATTATATCTAGAAGGAAATAATATTTCTAGTCTTGATGTTACAACAAATCCATCAATTCTGTATTTGGATATGCTAGATAATTTGTCCCTTCGCTTGGAGCGGATAGAAGAATGGTTGGAGATGGATTAATGGGGTTTACATGGTGGATGCCCGATGATCAAACCTGCAGAGGTTTTTTCAAGTACCTCCCACGGAGATACTTAACAGATTTAGAGGATTTCACGTCTGTTGAAATAACTCAAATCGAAGATTTATTATTGAGAGATAATACCAAAAATCATAGCAACAGCACTGATCTGATTAATCTAAGGGAATTACAAAAAGACCACCTTCTTAACGACTTTATATTGTGTGTGCATCAGTCAATAGGAAATAGTCGTTATTTGAGGATACCAGACTCCCATGAACTCATTCCAGATACAGCTATCGAATTTGCAGAAAGACTTCTTGCTATAAGAAAAAGATTGCTTAAGCGCTTGGGTGAGTAAGATGGTAGAGGATACAATAGAAGATGTTTCAAATACGGAACATATTTTTATTATTTCATCACTGCTTTTTATTCGAAATAAGTTGACAAAATTCATCCATAGTAGTAGAGCATTTCTTTCGCCATATTATGAGAGATTTAAGCAATTATCAGTTTCAGGAACTGGAATTGGAAAGACAGCAGTTGCCTTCTCTATTTTGGTAATATCATCACTAATACTGCACACAAATGTTATTCTGAGCCCCTTTTCAAATTTAAACTATATTTTTAGCATATTGGGTTCGATGACATTGATTTTAATTGGCCATTATTTTGCAGCTAGGCTGTCACAAGATGGTAGATGGAAGTTTATCGTGTTTTTAGTACCCCTTGTTTTAGCCGCCACCCTACTTATTTTCACGGTTATTTCGATTAATCCAACATCCTCCGGATTAGGTTTTATTCAAATCATTGGATATCTTGCTATTTTTGAACTATCGCTATTAGGGGGGGTACTATCAGGGGACATTAAAAGTGCACCATGGCTTGGAAGTGCATTGTACTTGAGACATGTACAGCAATATTTAGAAAAAGAACGAATCGAGTTTTTACTTTGGGACAATGAAGGTAGAATTAGTTTAGTTAACCCGAAAGTTGTTGTTCCCCATTGGGATGAACGAAAAAACAAAGTTGTTGTCAAACTTGATAATATCATTTACCCATTCAATCAATTTACCCCTGTCTATGTTGATGGCGCAACAAATGGGAAAATTTCATCAGCAATTAATCGAGTTGATAAACAATTTTCAAAATTACCTCTTGCCTGGAGTTCTGCGATTTCCCAATACAAAAAATCGCTTGATGAGAGTGTCCTACGTACTAGTTGGTTGGTAATTATACAATTTGTAATTCCGAGTCAAGCCTCAATGCTACTAATCCAAAATAATAGGGTTTCTAGGCGACCACAACGTATCAAGATTGGAGATCGAAACTATACTATTAATTGGAAGCCACCAAGTAGTGATTGGAAAGAAAGCAATAATAAAATGCTGAATGCGCATTACGATAGCCCAGCACTACATTCTGCTCTCATGACCAAAAGTGATTATCTACAACCCCTTGACTTAGAGATTCAAACTAGTATCACTCCGATAGATGAGTCTAGTTCGCCGATACCGAGTGTAGATTTATTGAGGAGTTACACTCATCTAATGATTAGTCTTTATGAAAATATTTCTCGAGAATCAGGCACTAGGAGCCAGATTTGTAAGAAATCGATTCAGCAAATAAGTTCTTGGTACAGCGATATCAATCAGAATATTTTACGTTCAATCATTTCAGATAAAGCATCACGCCCTAATGGGAGTGAGACTTTGAATTCTATTTCATTTGAAGATTGGAATCAGATAATTAATGATGGTCTAACAGAGCCTACAACCAAATTTTTGATGCTACATGATAAATTGCTCAATATAATTGAACAATCTAAATATTCTAAAGCCATTAATGGTGCAATACAGATGGTCATCTCTAATTGTACTCAAGACATAATTTCTTCTCAACAATACACACCCGGGATGACTGATCCTGGTCAAAAACAACTACGGATAGGAAGACAAAGAGATGTTGGAATAAAACGTAAATCGAATTTGTTAATTTCAATTTGTAAAATGCAATTAATATACAAATTACTTGATGATGGATCTGGAGTTGAAATCGCATGAGAACTTCTGTCAAAAGATCTAATTTATACGGGGATGGAGTTGAAAACTTCTGCTCAATAATTCAGCAAATTGCTACTAGTATCAACAAATTATCGAAAATTGTTAATCCTAATGCTGACGAATATAGCGAAGAATTCAAGAGAAAACAATTGTATCATTTGCTTAATGGTGATCTTTTGGATATAAAAAAGATAAAAACCAGTGAGATTACTAAGCAATTAATTGAATATTCATCCCCTGTAGAATCGCATCTCGCAATTTTAAATTTAAAGGACATTGGTTGTAACCATCAAAAACTAACCGACCAAAGTCAGGTTTCAGTATTGGAAGTTCACAATAGATCTACTGGTTGGTGTAGTGATTGTGTAAACTCAACTAGCGCTCATACTCCGAAATTCAAATCTGGTATCATTAATCCATTCGTTTGTTGGAGACGGGGGCAACGCTCAGGAAACCTTGGTTTTGTTCATCATTCAAAGCTAAATCTGATTGGAGGAAAGGTTACCCTTAATTCAGAACAAATCTTCTCAAATCCTCTTTTGCAGTCTATGATTTACAATCTTTATCCAAAATTGAATGTAGAACTTGGAGAGAGAATAATCGGTCTTGGGACTTCGATGGTTTCTGTGATAATGATGAACTCCGATACCGAACATATATTTAATCGTAAAAATGAGTTAAGCAGCATGCTGCGACCCCAAAACCTAGTTTCAAGGCATATTAATACAACAAATATTGAATCGACTGAGTCTAGTGATGTTAGTAAAAAAACTATGCTTGAGGTTCTTGAGAAATTATTAGATAAATTACAAGCGATTTGGAAATTGCATGGTATTTCTAAAGATAGTTGTGGCATTATTGGAATCGCTCTGATCAATAATGGCAGTAAGTATGCGGAAAAGAGTCCGTTACCGGATCTGTTATCCAAATTTTCTAATGAAAACAGTTCTTGGTATCAAAAATATGACCTCGATAAATTACCATCTACTCTAAAAGAGGGATTGGGACTATCTCCCAATTCAGTACCAGAGGGATGTGCAGCATTATGCATTATTTTTGATTCCATTGTAGACTTGGGAGGTATTTAATTGGCTAACCTATCATCTAAATCAGCAGGAAATTTATCATTACAATATCTTGTAATCGCATCCCTCGGTATTTTGGCAATCATATCTGGTTTGCTAAATCAGGATATATTTCTCTATACTGCAGTTTCAGGACCTTTGATATTATTTGGCATAGGTATATTTCTTCTTAGTTTCACAATAGAGGCAAAGCATGGTACAAGTAAGATTATTGATTCTTATATAATTGAGCGGATTGATACTGTAAACTCAAGCACCAAAGAGATAAGAGCACAACTTACATTTTTAATATTTATTTTGAGTGCTTTCCTTTTCCTAATAGCAATATACTTCCTCTCAATACGTAATTACTCATTTTTTGCATTGCTTTTATCATGCTCTTGCACTTTATTAGCTCTTACAGTAGGGCGTATATTTGGAACAATCATTGGTGAATCAGACTCCCAATATGCTCAATTAAAACTTCTACCTAAACATTTAGATTCCGAATATGTCCAATTAAGGAAGTGGCTTAAGACCGATACGGGCTCTAGCTTGTCAAATTTTCAAGAGAAAAAGATTGAGGAACAGAAATTACTTTTCTTACAAGCAACTAAATTAATTCTTTCTGACCGTGATAAAGCTAAAAGTTACTTTGAAGAACTTGAAAAGGCTATCGAGAGTGGTGTTGAGATTGACAAATATATCTTCAATCAAAAGGGACTCAAAGCAGTTCATACAGATTGGTTGGTAGGGGCAATTGCTAGTAATAAATCAGATGTTGAGGTAATAGATTCATTAACAGCATTACTGATATTACCATCTATCATTGAGTTATCCGAATATATCTGTAGCGGGGGGAGAAAATCAACAAAATTATTCAATAATTTATTATCAATGACTGGGATTTGTGTTTCAAGATTAGATTGCTATGACTTAATAGGTGGTGAATATAGTATTTCTTTGATCTCATCAATGAAGAGTAACCCAATCCATTCAGATTTGCAAGGATTCATAAAATTCATAGGATTATATGCCTCGAAATATAATGAGTTCATACAATTCTCACCATGGTGGCTATTGAATATCCGCTCCAGATTACAAGTAGAATTCGCCTCTAATACTTGGGAAGATAGTAGAGATTATATTCAAAACCAGGTATACATAAGTGAGGTGGAAAACGATTTTGAAGAGTGGTGCTACCTGTTATCAGAAATGGATACTATTTCAAATAAGTATTCAATAGACTCTAATTCAAGTTTTTCAAATTTGTTATCCAAAATAGATTCGACCGGAACTGAATTAACTTTGACTAAAGTTTTGCAAATAACATGGCTTGCTCATCTCAAATTGAGATGAGATGAGATGTGAGGTGTCCAAATGAAAATCCCGCTCTCAGAAACGCCTATCGATGATAGGGAAATTATCTTACGAAAGCTTCCTAAAGAGAATACTGCAATTTTGTTGGCAGATTTAATAGAATCTGAAAATGACACGGAGTACAGAACCGCTGCAACAAATTTACAGAATCATTTACTACCAACTGATCAGTCGAATACTAACACTTACCAGTGTGTTCATCCAGATTGGTTCGACAATCTGGAATCTGAAATTAAAGTTGATGTTACAACTTGTTTTTTATGCGGATATAGACAACATTGTACTTTAGGTAAATTTGATGAGAGGGAGTATATAGAAATTATATCACTCGATGATTCAGTTATCCCTCCCAAGGGTTTTATCGAAAAAAACTGTTTCTCCGCGATTAACTATGCTGGTAAATCAGTTGTAATGGATCCCTTTCTAGGATTTTCTTCCAAAGCATGCAGTACACGTAAGTTGTTTCTTATTTCGCAAGATGAATTTAATAGAAGATTTCCAGATAAATTAAATAGTAACTTTTTTGATGCCGCTATAGGTTATGATTGTAAATTAAAACAGGCGATATGGCCAATAGATCAACTTTTTCTTGAGGGATATGAACTTTACAAGAGTATGCTAAAATTCCAGATTATTGGTACCAACAATTTGCATAGAAGTAATTTATCAATTATTGATGAACGTTGTTTCAATGAAATAGCAGACCAACGTGGATGGCTAAGATCTAGTTCTGAACTTGGTAGAGATGCACTTAGTAATCATCTAAAGCTCCTTTTTTCAAGATTGATTAAAGTTCTCAAGTCAAGTGAATTTAACCAGCATTTCGAGCGAATTGCTTTGCTTTCAATGACTCCAAATATCGATCACCCTTTTGGTTGCAATGGAACTGGTTACTTACATTTAGTAATTCGTTGGGTTGAGTTACGACCTGAAGACCTTGATATTTATTTTGATGATTTGGGAATACAAGGAGAAGGAGCAAATATTATTCGGCAATTACTAAAGAATTTAAGAACAGAACAAATCGAGATAATTGATGAAAATGAAGCACGATACTTACCCCGCTTACCTATGCTAGCATTTGCTGAAAGAAACGAGATTCCTAAATTAGTCTTAGAACAGCCTGCAGGAAAGATAATTGATGTAATTGAATCAAATGTTAATTCGAGTTTATTATTAATAGATAGCCTTGGTGTCGATCTATTAGAAGTGTGGAGGAATTATTGATGATTGTCGATGAAATCGCCAAAAAAATAAGTGATTTCACTAGCCGTGACAATACGATTACAGAGCGGGATGTTCCAAGGTCTGTTATTAAAATGGTGAATGAACGAATGTATTCTTTGCTTTATCAATCATCTGGAATTAATTTTGTAGTTAGTGAATTAGAACAATTAGCAGGATTGCCTCTTAGGGTTCGTCAAATCCAATACCAATCAGTTATCGAAGGAGGTAAATCCGCAAATAAATCCACTCTTGATTCCTATATCAGTAATGTAATACAATGTGCATCTGAGTGTCTAGCAAAAAAAATCGGTGATGATGAATCTAAAAATTGGGGCAGAGAGTTATATCTGAAAATTAGTATGATCTTGGCAGGAAGAGGTCAAGTCGGTATATTTTCAGGAGAAAATGCAATTGCTAGGATTACCTTTGAAGAAGAGAACTCACAATTCCTAGAACATCTGGAGTTTAGATTTAATCTCGAGTGGGTGAAAATTGCTGAAAGACGTATGAAATCAGGTGAGCATGGAGAACATTGGGATGAGTTTCAAACCATTCCAACAAGTCATATAAGTTATGATAAATTGTTAAGCAGCCTGAAGATTTTGAAAAGTGCAGAATTTAGCAGTTCTGAAAAATACCACCACTTATTTGTATGGTCGGATATTGAATTTGATAAATTCCAAAAATCGTTGGTAGACAATGTAGTAAATGATTATGTAAAGAATGTTTCACCGCATCAGCATACTGCCAGAGTATTACTTTTCATATCTACCAACTCAAATTATGAGGGGGCACGGAAAGAGTTCACCGAACGTGAACAAATCGCTCTGAAAAGGTGCTTTAATAATGGAGATATAATTCTTGCACCCGGAAGTGGCGAAGATGTCTTTTTGGATGAAATTATGTCTCTCAGCGGTCCTGAAGCTGTACTGAATGATAAGAGATTCACAAAAAGTATTTCCGAAAGATTTAACGAACTTCGATTAGACAAATTCCGATTAATTTCAGGATTAAATAGTAGTATTCATGAAGGGACAATTGACTTAAACGAGATATCAACTTTTGTAATTTCTTCAAATTGTTGGACTGGGACTTGGGCTGAATCAAAAGAAGTTGATGGCGAACAAGTTATTTCCTAAAACTAAATCAGACAAAGTAGAGGGGACAGGTTTGACTACTTCGAACAAAATTAATGCTTTGGCTCAATCAGTCAAAGAGATTATTGCAGTATCTAAATTAATTTCTGATTCAGATAAACTAGAACTCAAGAAAGATTTGAAGAATTTGATTAGGCTAGGGAGAAAACCCATCGATAAACGCAATCATAATTGTTCATCAATACTGCCGGGGTCTGGCCATTCATTATTTGTAAAAATTAGTTCTGATAGTAGCTATATTTTCCAAACATCTGAAAATGTACTCGACAACGAAGAAGATAATTCCAATTTTACAAATCGTGAATTTAATGCTAAGAGAAAAATAGTATTAAATGAATCCGATGGTGATGAATTATTACGTGCGATTAGAACTTCCCAACTAATTACAAAAGCCTTTGCATCACGCCTTATTGAGATGGAAGTAGAAAAAGATAAATACGCATTTATCCCGGATGATTTCTTAGGTTTGCTGAACAGTATTGAAGACATGTTTGACAGCGATTCACGAAATATCAGTGATGTTACAAAGTTTAACAAAAGTCTAATCGATGTATATTCTAATCGAATTAATAATCTGCGTGATTCATTCAACAAATTAGGGATGTGGTTGAATAAGAAACATGATCCTAGCACACCTTTACCAGAAACTACTAAAGATATTTTTCTTACTAACAAAACAGAAACAGCCTATCTGACTCCTAGATGGGATGTTAAAGAACTTGGAGATTATTTAGGGTCTACAAAGCCTACTGAGTATAATCAAGATACTGTCCGAAATGTTATCAAATCTGCTTTAAAGGAATTATTATTGCCTACTGAATGGATTATTGGAAAATCATCATCATCTTTGGGTATGCAATACCCCTTCCCTACTTTGGATCAACATGGAGCCAAGGATAGTTACTATAACGAATTTATATCCTCTTGCCGTCCAATCTATGATGCTCTCAAAGATAAATTAAAGAATAATCCGTCAGATTCCGAAAAACTAGAAGATGGAATCGCTGAATGTAAAAAATTAATGGAGATCTCAGAGGGCCCATTGTCAACTGAAAACCTGGTTGAAAGCCCACACCAAATTTTGACTAAAGCACTGGATGAAATAACTGTCGATTATGAATTGTTTGAATCAATGAAGATAGTTCTAAAAAATATTTTACCGGGACTATATGCTTCGAAAATAGAGACATCTAGTAGTCAAGATAAACTGAAAACAGAGCTTTCTACAGCGTATCAAAAAACAGCAAATATTCGTTATGATGTTACTGAATGTAAGAAGATAATTGAGAAGGTTAGAGACTTAATACGTGATAAATCGACTTCAAAAGATTTCGAAAATAAAAGAGAACCGATTGAAGAAGAATCTCGTGAGCATCAACTTTCCTTGCAAACAACACTTACTGAAAAGTTAACAGAAGAAGAATTGGGGACTAAAATTGAAACCCTCAAGAAGACAATGCTGACTTGGCAAAATACTACAGAGATGAAATTATCAAAAGTGTCTTCTGATGATTCAGTATTGTGGATTGGTCTTGGGCAAGCAGGAGGACAGATTTTACGTGAATGTATTCTTTATTGCCTTGAAAACTTGAATGACGCAAGATGTACGGCATTACTGCGTTCACTTGGAGTTGATAAAGAGAATCAAAAAGTTATCACTGACCAGATGAAGAAACTACATTCTTCTGACAAATCACTTGCAGTAGAGGCTAAACAAGATATCCAGAAAATCGCTCATGATAATTTACATATCTTAGCGATGAATTTGGGAGAAGAAATTGATGATCTCGTGAAAACAGATGCTCCTGGATACTATATTTGGGGCAAAGAAGTTGATTATGAAAAAAATGCACGTGTAACCCGGGGTCGAATGAATACACTCAAACTAAAGGCATCTGGTGAAGGCGCAGGAGGCCGAACTGGTTTAGGGCGCGCATATGGTTTCAAGTTCTACAATGAAATTGCTGATGTTATGGGCCAGGTTGGAAGTAAAGGAAGTCGCACTCCTAAGCACATTGTAATCACGCATAGTTTTGCTGGCGGTAGCGGTAGTGGAATGATACTTCCAGTTTTGCAACAAGCACGTCGTAAATTTGGCTCAGAAGCAATAATCTGGGTGATGTCAGTTGGGGGTGGAGCTGCTGAAACTAAGGTAGCGGCGCACTTTAACACACCTTTTATTCTCAGCGATATATTACAAGCGCACTATGATGGAATTCATGCAGTGATGTCCCCGATTGATTATACTCAATGGAGTATTTTCAAGGATGGCATTAGCCGACATAGAGTGTCGATGCTCTCGAAACTAAAGGAACTACTCGAATTGAGTGGTGAATCAGAAGTTGAGTATCCAGAGATAATGCTAAAATTCGAGACTCTTATCGATGTCAGAAATACTGAGCAACTGATTAAGAAAAGGCATACAGTATTCACCTCTCTTGAGGGCATCCAAAATTCCAAAACTCCGGAGGGCTACACTATTTCACCTCCTGATTATTCTGATGAAGATATGATGTGGAGAAATATCTCAAATGGTAAATTCTTCATCGAATTAGAGAACATTTTACCTGCAAATCGAACTCAAACTACAACTTTCAATAACTGGTGTGAAGTTCAAGAACGCGGTGGAAAGAGGCCTGCACTATCAATGTGGATGAAATGGATCGAGTGTATGTCTGACCCCCTCGGTTATTTTATCAAGGGTAGAGAAAAAGGTAATACTACAAAGGCAGATTCAGATTCAGATTCCGCAGAGCAGCAGTTTATACCATCATTGACTAGTGACAATCTTGATGCGGTTCTAGCTAATGTTCACATGAATAAAGGACTTAAATCAGAATTTGGCAGAGAAGCTAAAACTTTGCCAACTGGGTTGCGCCCACTAGAGGATGTATTAGGTAATTTGTTCAAAATGGATTCGGAAAAAAATGAGGAAATATTCGCTAAGTTGGTAGCAATACTTGGTTCATATGGGGATTCTTTAGATCAGTATAACCAGATGTGTGAGCAATTGACAGCTCAAGTCTTGTCAATGGCAGGTACGAGTAGTGATGCGAGGATTAAGAGTATAATAGTTAGTAATTCGCACCTTGAACTTGGTACAAAAGCTACGCCCAATCTAAAGATTTCCGGGTCGACATATACAGTGTATAATTCTGTTATTTTTGATCTGATGTTGAATATTATTGGTCCTAGATTACCAACTGAAGCAGGTATATTCATTAACACAGATGCCGAAGAATTCGATCAACAGGATTTGATTACACAGACTAAACCCCCAATGGTAGTTGGGTTGCTAAATCAACGAGATTCAATTAGTTTAGAGGAATCACCATTGGTTACAGATAAATTGACAATAGATCCTTCTAATCTTCAAGAAATACTGAATAGTATATTCTCAAGTCCAAATGCTTGCACCGGTCTAGTTAATCCGTTGAATGTATTTACTGGTTTCGCACCGGATGAGATAAGACAATTATTCATTAGTTTCTTTGGGAAAAGACATCTCTATTTACTACAGCACAACCCATATAATGGGATCGTCAAGCAGGTTCAAAGTCCATCATTGAACACATTTATTACTGAATTAATATCAAAATGGGATAGTAATGAAACCGTATATGATTCTAGTTCCGAAGTGCGTAAGAATATTGCACTTACGAATGGCCTAACCTCTTCACATATTGGGAATATATTCAATTGGTTCTCGCTGATTGGTATAGATTCTTTATGTAGGATTTTAACAGATACAAAGGAAAAATTCCTAGAGTTGAAAAATAAATTGCAAGAAAGTGAGTGGAGTAGTATGGTTCTGAGTCCTACCCCTATGGATTTAGGTATATTTGGCAACAAACCCACGATAGGCGCCTTTTCGAAATTAGAAGAATCCAGAGTAAACGAAGATACACTATACCAAGTCTTACCTAATATGGGAATTCGCAATATCGATATTCTACGTACAGTGTCAGCCTCATACTTGAACTCATATTTACCTGCTGAGATTTTATTGCATGAAGGTGAAGATAAAATCTCAACAGATAATATCAAATTTAAAGCAACTAAAGAAATCAACTCAGAGGTTATGAAGAAAGTTGTTGATCTATTGTTGGGGGCGATTATTAAATCTCATTCATTGAATAATTTAGGCGAGTTAGATATGGCTGATGAGTTTCATTATCTGAAAGAAAAATCTATTTTTGATGCGACCAACCAATTGTTAGAAAAGTATGGGTTAGTATTGTCTCTTAATTCAAAATCAGAGATTTACCATATTAATCTCCATCCTAAACTTTCAAGATATCTTTCTGTCGTAAGGGATGTTCCTATGCAATCAAAAGACTTGCTATTGCCTGCACGTAATACTGGAGCGAGCTTAGCGCGATACTTACATTACACAAAGCCACCATCTACGAGTATAGCTTCACCTACATTTGTATTAGGTGGCGATATAATGAATTATATGAGATATTTGGGACTTCTTCCTGATGAAAAGCGACTCTCACTTGTACCATTTTTACGAATCATTCTATTGGGAGATGGCTCCTCCGCTGAATTCAAAAGCAGGCTTGAAACTCAAGTAAAATGTGCCGAAATAAATTTGGATTTAATTACAGAATTATTAGAAGAAATTTTTGATAAGAACCCATACCAGAATCTTGAGATCTATGAAAGTCCGCAGGTATATTGTGATCATGCTTCAGTACTACAATCTAGATTACTTATCAGCAGGGCTATAGTTGAAAGATTGTCAGAGAATATGCCATCCGGTTGGAATAATAATGACCGGCTAGGATTAAATGCTTGGCTAGAAATTACTAGTGAGGACAATGATATTGTACTCGGAATTGAAAATTTTGGAGTGGGCGAATATGCAATTTCTCGAGTGAAAGATTGGTTGCATAATCTGCGTAGTCTTACTACCATTTCTTTTAATTCCAGAGGTGCTTCAGAATCTGATATTGATGAGACGGTTGAAGAGAATATTGAATCTCAAATCGGCGCAGAACCAGAGCTAAATAAAGTAGGTAATGAAAATACTACAATTATTTCGATTAAACAATTATTCTTTGATATGTCATCATTATTGAATGAATCTCTGGGTCAGGCTGAATATATGGCTGACGATTCCAAAAATAGTAGGGTTCACTTCGAAATGACTGGATTTAGCGACAGATTGATTGGTAAACCATCGGGGCTTCTTGCATTAATTCATGATCGTAATCCAAAGTTAGGAATGGATGCTGTTAGAGAGAGTGTTCGAGATGGAATACAGACGTTCTTAGGTAAGTTGGCAGATCCTAAAGAGTACTTTACTGCTGCAGATTTCGGACCCACCTCATATGTGACTATGGTCTTTCAACAAGCTCCATTTGCTTGTATTGCAGAAGAGTTTTCAGCTGCAGTAGGAGATCTGAATGTTGGTTTAGGTAGTCGTAATCCTGATAAATATCAGGATATTACTCGCTTACATCCTTATATTTTCCTCTATAATATGCTATGGCTACCAACGAAGATTGATGAATGGACAGATGCTGGAAACTCAGATTTCATCCGATATTTCCAGATTCCAACAAGAGTAATACAGCACCATTATCAAAACCCTAAATCCATATCAGTAGCAGTAAATTCTATTGAAACTCATGAATCATACAAGAATGGTCAAGTACAGATGCCAGGCGATGACCTTCGTGATATGCAAAATGCAATGAATAAAGATCGGAAGCATCTTGGCGTTAGAAATATAGTTCCACTACTTGGCACCATGGCATTACGTCATGAAAATGCAGGTGAATTCCATTCTGAAAAACTGTGGGAGAGTCATCTCAAGCCCGAGCAATACGAAGAATTAGTAGAAAAGTGGGCTCATAAGGGTAAAATTTTAGCTGAAAAAATTTATCTCGACCCCAATCTTGGTGCTGAAGAAGCAGCACAAGCTGCAGAAAGTACAGAGATAGGTGGATTATTAGCAGGACTTGGTGTGAAAATAAGTGGTTTAGAAAGCTCCTCTGGCAATGAAACTGACACACTAAAAACACGCACAATTGAATGGTTCAAGGCTTATTCTGATTGGCTAGCTTATACTGATGATAATGAAACTGACACGTTTAAGATTTAGTGATATGGAGTTTTAAAAATGGAGATCGGATTAAATCGGAAAACAGGAGAACCTGTAGTCTTACCATCATCCATTTTACGAAAGCATGTAGCAATGCTCGGAGCCAATGGCTCAGGAAAAACGGTGGCTGCCAAGATTCTAATCGAAGAGGCCACCTTAGAAGGCATTCCTTCGATAATAGTTGACCCCCAAGGTGATTTAGCACGTTTAGCGGTTACAGGTGACCGTGCTTTACTGACAGAGAAAGGCGGCAATGCTGAGCGTTCTAGGTTATGGGATGAGAAGGCAGAGGTGCGTATTTGGACACCAACAAGAAGCAAAGGTCTTCCAATCTGTTTGAATCCATTCAGCCCACCTACCGGTGAATCGCTAACACATGAGGAGCGTGTTTCTTCATGGGATTTAATGGCCACTGGTTTTACTGTTCTTGCAGGACATGATGTTGAGAAGAAGAGAACTGGTGGACAGATTAAGGCATTTTTGAATGATTTATTTATCGAATCTGCGAAAGTAGATTTTTATCCAAATAATTTCGTATCACTATCTGAATTGGTGCTAAACCCTGGTTTACTTCTCGACAAAGGTGCCGAGCCCGCTAAGGTTGAAAAACTACTTGAGGGTTATGTGAAAAAAGCAGTTAGAGAAGATCTTTCACGGACATTCAATACTTTGGATTCAGGTGTAAACCAACTTCTATTCTCAATGGGAGTTCCAATGAATATAGATACACTATTGGAGCCTGTAAAGGAAGGGAAAGTTCCAGTAAATATATTCTATCTTAATTCACTTGCTTCTGAAGATCTTCGCCAATCATTCTTACAAGAATTGGGGCGTCGTCTATATGATTGGATGCTGAAACAAAGTGCTAAAGAAGGTGAAACAAAGTTGCTATTTTTCATCGACGAAGTCCAAAAATATTTACCATCCGACCCTAGGCAACCCCCTGCAAAAGAAATGATCAAACTGTTATTCGAAAAGGGCCGTAAACATGGTTTCTGTTGCGCTCTTGCAACTCAAAGCGTCACTAATGTTGATTACAAAATTCTTGGACAAGCAAATACAATTTTTATTGGTAAATTCAATTCTAAACAAGATCGTAATAAAGTTGCAGACTTACTAAAAGTCGGTGGTTCAGATGTTGGCATGGTCGATGAATTAACCACCCTCAAAGCTGGCGAATTTCAAATTGTTTGTTCAGATATTTCTAAATCGCCAATACCGGTCATGAATCGTTGGCTATATACTGAACACGGAGCAACTCTTGGTGAAAACGAAGTAGAAGATTTGACCCCTCAATATCTCCGTGATTGGGCCAAAGAGAACTCAGTAACTCAGTCTCACTCAGCATACCCGCCTGCGATACCGCTATCGCGTGAAGAGATTTCGAAAGGTTTAGCCGAATCAGAAACTCCTTTTGAGTCTCATTTGATGGGTGGATTGATGCTTCTGAAAGACCCCAAAGACCCTCTTTCAGTAATGTTGGGCGTAACCAATTTACTAACCGCATTTGTGTTGTTGGCAACCACCTTTATTCTGGGACAAGCATGGATTGATGGAGAAAATTCAGGTTGGCTACTCTTAGTTGGAAGTCTTCTTTCTTTGGTGGCTTGTGTAGCACTTGTTGTCGAGACTTTACTGAGTGATGAAAAGTCATTAGTGCAACGGATACGCAAACGTGCAAGACCAATACAATATCTCATTCTTGTTTGGATTTGGATACTTTGGTTTGGAAATAAAGCTGAATTATTTGATCTTTCTTGGGCGTCAATTTTAGTTGATATGGCACAGACTGTAACAACACTGTTTGTTGTTCTAGAAATGTCACACAGGTTGAGTTTAGGACGCCTACAAATGCAAGTAGACTGGAATCCGGTGGGTATGATGAAGGAGGCGTACCACAGTTTGAAACTGATGATCTCAGAATCTGAAAT
>Ga0209091_10001158_pt1 | contig 23726 bp, 23 predicted proteins | sample ArcticOcean_MG_C_6_FD_187438 | JGI IMG/M metagenome (GOLD analysis project Ga0209091, IMG submission 187438) | Marine microbial communities from western Arctic Ocean - ArcticOcean_MG_CB8_128 (SPAdes) (version 2) | ecosystem: Environmental > Aquatic > Marine > Oceanic | place: Arctic Ocean...
AGCTACTGCTATTAAGGTTAAGCCTGTAGTTGCCCCAAAGCAATCTAAAGCTACTGCTATTAAGGTTAAGCCTGTAGTTGCCCCAAAGATATCTAAAAAAGAAGGCGAAGGCTTTTTTTCTTTTGCAAAAAAAATAAAAAAAGGACTTACAAAAACTAGAGAAAATTTGAGTGGCCAGCTTACAAGTTTATTCAAAAATAAAAAAATTGATGAAAGCTTTTTCGAGGAGCTCGAAACAATTCTTCTTACTGCGGATGTTGGCGTTACTGCAACTGAAATGTTAATTGAGCAAGTTAGACTCAAAGTTAAAGAAGAGAATGTTCAAAATGAATTAGAATTAAAAACTATCTTAAAAACTTGTCTTACTAAAATTTTAAACACGATAGAGTCCCCTCTTAAGATTAATGATGATTCACCATTCGTAATTATGGTTGTAGGGGTTAATGGAACAGGAAAAACAACGACAATTGGTAAGTTAACTAAGTTACTTCTAAATAAAGGTAAAACAGTTTTAATTGCTGCTGGTGACACATACAGGGCTGCAGCAACAGAACAACTTACTATCTGGGGGGAAAGAAATAATGTTACCGTAATATCAGATAATACAGCGGATCCCAGCTCAGTTATATTCGATGCTATAAACTCAGCCAAAGCAAAAAATATTGATGTTGTAATTGCAGATACTGCAGGAAGACTACCTACACAAAAAAATTTAATCGATGAGATTACCAAAATTAAAAGAGTAATCACTAAGTGCCATCAAACTGCACCACAAGAAGTTCTCCTTGTGCTTGATGCTAATACTGGTCAAAATGCAATTACCCAACTAAAAGCTTTTAATGAAGCTTTAGGCATAACAAGTCTTATAATGACAAAGCTTGATGGGACTGCTAAAGGTGGGATACTAGCGGCAATAGCAAAGGAATGCCCAATTCCAGTTAGGTTTATTGGTGTTGGAGAAGGAATTGATGACCTAAAAGAATTCAATGCAGAAGAATATGCCCAAGGAATGTTTGAATGATAACTTTTGATAAAGTCTTTAAAAGATACCCTGGGAACATGGATGCCCTCCAAAATATAAACCTCGAAATTCTGCCTGCTGAACTTGTTTTTGTAACAGGTCCTTCAGGGGCGGGGAAGTCAACTTTGCTTAAATTAATTTCTTCGGTTGAGCGCCCCACATCTGGGACTATAGTTTTTGAAAATAGAAATTTATCACAACTTAAGTCAAAAGATATACCATATCTTAGAAGAAAATTTGGTATGATTTTCCAAGATCATAAATTACTTTACGATAGAAACTGCTTTGAAAATGTTTCTTTGCCATTAGATATAAATGATATTGAGGGATTAGATATCAATAGAAGAGTTCGAGCTGCCCTAGACAAAGTTGGTCTATTAAATAAAGAAAAGGTAATGCCAATTTCACTTTCCGGAGGAGAGCAACAAAGGCTGGCTATCGCCAGAGCTATAGTTTCTCGACCTTCTATTTTGATTGCCGATGAGCCAACTGGCAACTTAGATAGGGAATATGCTGATGAAATAATGAATATTTTCTATAGCTTTCAACAAGTTGGTGTAACTGTAATTATTTCGACGCATGAATTACCAATCACTCCTATTAAGCACAAAAAAGTACACTTAATTGGTGGAGAATTAAAAGATCAAATAAATTATGCTAAATTACTTTCATAACCACTTTCAAGCATTTAATAGAGCTATGGTTAGAATTTTTTCCAACCTCGCCTCCTCGTTTATGATGTTTATTGTAATAGGTGTTACATTGTTTTTACCAAGCTCTGGTTTATTAATTGTAGAAAATATTGCTCAAATTTCAAACAATATTGCATATGATGCGGAATTAAGTCTTTTCTTAAAAAAGAATATCAAACAAGACCAAATAGATTTTATCCAGTCAGCGCTCAGCAAAACCTCAGTTATTAAAAGAGTGCATTTTGAAAGTAAATTAACAGCCTGGGATAAGTTGCAAAGTAAATTAAACTTAAATCCTCTCGATACTGGTATCTCAGAGAATCCATTACCTGATGCATTTTTTATTTCTTTGAATACCTTTGACGAAAAAGCAATAAACGTTCTTATAGATAATTTAAAAACTATTGATGGAGTGGAGAATATTTTTTTCGATGCAGGCTGGGTTAAAAAATTAAGGTCCATTCTATATTTGATAAAAATTGGATTAGCTTTCTTGGGGGTGATATTAATAATTGTTCTTATTGTAGTAATTGGTAATACGATTCGGCTCCAAACATTAACCCATAAGGATGAAATAGAGGTAAGTAAGCTTATTGGAGCAACCAACAGCTTCATTCAAAGGCCTTTTATCTACACAGGTCTAATGTATGGTCTAGGTGGTGGATTCATAACTGTTTTTACTCTAAAGCTTAGCATTGAAATATTTAACAAGGCATCGATTAATCTAGAAGCTATGCTTGGTGGGACATTTATCTTAAAAAACCTAATATGGCAACAAAACTTAACTATTATTACAATTGCAATGCTAATTGGCTGTTTTGCATCCTTTTTTGCAGCCCGACAATCAATCAAAAAATTTGAAATATTTAAATAAACCCTTGTATTTAATGGAACTTTTAGTATAATCTAGCACTCAACAATAAAGAGTGCTAAAATATTATTGCAACTAAAAGAGGTTTTTTTTAAATATGAATAATTATTTATCTTTATCATCATTCAGTAATGCTGATAGCTTTTCAATGTACCAACAATCCATTCAGGAAATACCTTTTCTAACTGAGGATGAAGAGTATGAACTTGGTACGCGCCTTAAAAAAAATAATGATTTAGAAGCAGCAAAAAAACTCATCCTTTCTCACCTTAAACTTGTTATGAAAATTGCAAGATCCTATAGTGGTTACGGCCTTCCTCATTCAGACTTAGTTCAAGAAGGAAATATCGGACTAATGAAAGCTGTTAAAAAATTCGATGTAGATCGAGGGGTAAGGCTAGTGTCATATGCAATGTTCTGGATTAAGGCTGAAATACAAGAATATGTTGTTAAAAACTGGCGTTTAGTGAAGATGGCAACCACTAAAGCGCAAAGGAAATTATTCTTTAATCTTAGAAGTCTTAGATCAACTCTCCAACCTCTTGGGCTAGAAGAAATAAAATCTATTGCTAAAGAATTAAATGTTAAAGAAGATGAGGTACGTGAAATGGAATTTCGTTTCAATGGACAAGAAATATCAATTGATTATTCAAATGATGATTCAGAAGAAGATCAGTTTCGCCCTATAGCATATTTAAAAGATTCAGCGCTGATACCATCAGAGCAAATAGAAAAAGTAGAAGTTGAGTTAAATAATACCAAAAATCTAAAAAATGCACTTATGAAATTAGATACAAGAAGTAGGGAGATTATTGAAGCAAGGTGGCTAAAAGATAATAAAACCAATACCCTCAATGAACTTGCGAAGAAATATAAAGTATCGGCTGAGAGAGTTAGGCAGATTGAGCAGAATGCAATGAAGAAAATTAAAGCTCTTATAACATCAGCTAACGTATAGCACGCGGATAGCTATATTTTCTCCTAAAATTTGCAATTTAAATCTATTTAAAATTTAATGGAAAATACACCCACTCCAAAAGAAATCAAGCTGCATCAAAAATCAAAACTATTAGAAATACTATTTGATGATAATACAGAATGTAAACTATCCTGTGAAATGCTTCGAGTCTACTCTCCCTCCGCAGAAGTCCAGGGGCATAGTCCAGATCAAGCAGTACTTCAAATTGGAAAAGAAGATATTAATATCGCAGAAATAAATCCTGTTGGCAATTATGCTATTAAAATTAAGTTTACTGATGGGCATGATACTGGTCTTTATACATGGAAATATTTGCATCATTTAGCGAAAAATTATGAACAACTTTGGCTTGAATATATTGGAAAACTAGACGCGCAAGGAATAAAAAGGAAAATTACTTGAATCAAAAAAAAGATACTCATTTCGGATATGAGACTATTTCAAAAAAAGATAAAAGCGAAAAAGTTGGTGGCGTATTCACTTCGGTAGCAAAAAACTATGACCAAATGAATAATTTGATGTCTATGGGTCTTCATAATTTATGGAAAAAAATATTAATTGAAACAACCACTCTAAAAGCTAATGCAAAAATACTTGATATTGCAGCAGGTACAGCTGATATTTCCATAGAATTTTTAAAAAAGAATAAAAATTTCAAAATATTTCATACTGACATAAACATAGCAATGCTAAAAGAAGGTAAAAAAAAGCTTATCAACCAAGGTAAAATCATACCTTCGATTCTCTGTGATGCAGAAGCGCTTCCTTTCCAAAATAATTATTTTGATTGTGTCACAATTGCCTTTGGCCTTAGAAATATGACCAACAAAGAAAAGGCTCTAAAAGAAATTTATAGGGTACTGAGCCCAGGAGGAAAATTAGTAATATTAGAATTTTCTAAAGTATGGAGCCCTTTAAGAAAAATTTACGATAAATTTTCATTTAATATAGTACCCAAGCTAGGTAAATTTTTTGCGAATGACGAACAAAGCTATCAATACTTAGTTGAATCAATTCGAATGCATCCAGACCAAAAAACACTAGAAGAGCTATTAAAGTCTGAAGGATTCGAAAAAACAAGCTTTACAAATCTATCAGCGGGAATTGTTGCTATTCATAAAGGATATAAATTGTGATTGATAAAATAAAAATAATTATCGTAAATCATCTGTTATCACAAAATGATTGGATGCAGAGCGATCTTATTAATCATAAGAATAAAATAGTAGTTATTGAAATTTCAGGATTCAAAATTATCTTTAAGGTAAAGGGAAATGGACAACTTGAAGTGATAGATGATAGCAAAGGTTGCGATTGCACAATCAAGCTAACGATTAATGATTTTATCAGTCAGCTTGTCAATAATAATAATGGAAAAATTAGTATTGAAGGAGATTTGGAATTAGCCAATAAAATTTCTCAGGTACTAAAAAAAATTGAATGGGATTTAGAAGAGGATTTAGCAAAATATATTGGCGATATAGCTGCAATACAAACAACCAAGGTATTAAAGAAAATTAAAAATACTAGTAAAAAAAATATAAAAAACATAACTGGTTCACTTATAGAGTATTGGCAAGAAGAGAATAAAATTTTAGCAAGGACAAGAGATGTAGAAATCTTCAACAAAAAAATAGATAAAATTGTTGAAGATACTGAGCGAGTAGAAGCAAGGATAAATGATATTATAAAAAGCAGAGAAATATGAGTTTATTTAGATTTATTCAGATACTATTTGTAGTAATCAAATTTAGATTAGATGAATTTTTTCAATCCAAGCCTATATTTATATTTCAAATATTTATCTACCCAATTCGTTTGCTTCAAAGTAAAAATTTTAACAGGGCTAAAAGATTGAGATTGGCTCTAGAAGAACTTGGACCAATCTTTGTTAAATTTGGCCAAATGCTTTCAACGAGAAGAGATTTAATTCCTAAAGATATAGCAAATGAGCTCGCAATGCTTCAAGACCAGGTCCCTCCATTTAGTTACTCTAAGGTTAGAATCATAATAGAAAAATCCTACGGTAAGCCAATAAATGATATTTTTAATGAATTCTCAAAGGATGCTATAGCAAGTGCTTCAGTTGCTCAAGTACATTTTGCTAAATTACTGAATGGTCAAGAAGTAGCTGTTAAAATTTTAAGGCCAGCTATTGATAAGGCAGTTGATAAAGATATTAAATTACTTAGAGTTTTTGCATGGTTATTAGAGTCTGTATGGCTAGAAGGTAGAAGACTTAAGCCACAAGAGGTGGTTCAAGAATTCTCAAAACATACGAAATCTGAACTTAATCTACTTTTAGAAGCTGCTCATTGCAGTCATCTTGGTGAAAACTTTAAAGATAAAAAACTGTTAATTGTTCCCGAGGTTTATTGGGATTTCTGCAATGAAAAAGTGATGGTGATGGAAAGAATGTCAGGGACTCCTGTAAGCAATGTTAACAAATTAAGGGAAAATAAGGTCGACATACCCAAATTAGCTAGAGATGGTGTTGAAATATTCTTTACCCAAGTATTTAGAGATGGTTTTTTTCATGCAGACATGCATCCCGGCAATATTCAAGTTGCAGATGATGGTAGATATATTGCTATGGATTTTGGGATAATGGGATCTCTAAATGATCAAGACAAATATTATTTAGCAAGAAATTTTGCTGCTTTTTTTAACAGGGATTATCACGATGTTGCTTTAGCACATATAGAGTCAGGATGGGTTCCAAAAGAAACTTCAATTGATGAATTTGAGAATGCTATCCGTTCCGTATGTGAGCCAATATTTGAAAAGCCATTAAAGGAAATATCTTTTGGTAAGTTGTTAATTAGATTATTCCAAACATCAAGACAATTCAATATGGAAATACAACCTCAATTAACTATGCTTCAAAAAACTCTTTTAAATGTTGAGGGGCTTGGTCGTGATCTAGATCCAGATTTAGATCTTTGGAAAACTGCACAACCATTTCTAGAAAATTGGCTATCTGAGCAATACGGACCAAAAAGTATTCTTAAATCTATTAAAAAAGAGTTTCCTGAGTGGGTGAATATTGCACCAAAGCTTCCAAGACTTATTCATGCCTACCTTAAAAATGAAAATAATATTCAATACAATATTTTTGAGAGTGAAAATAAAAAAATTCAAAATGAAATTAAAAAATTACAAAGGTTTTATAAAAATATTGCTTCAGCTTTCTTAATACTACTTCTTATAATAAGCTATAACTATTTTGGGTAGCATTAACTCTCTTTCATTTGTTAGCTATAAATTTATCTTTGGCATTTTTTACAAAAAAAACTTGAGCGTTGGCCTAGTCTTAACTGAGTTATTGGAAGATGGCATTGAACACAAGGTAAGCCCTCTCTTCCATAAACTTTATGTTCGTCCTGAAAATATCCATTACCCCCATTAACATCCAAAAAATCATTCATGGTGCTACCACCCTTATTAATTGCTTCTTTAATTATATGTTTTATTGATTTAACTAAGACAACAACCTCTTTCATTGAAACTTTTTTTGATACTCGATTAGGCCTAATTCCAGCATCATGAAGAGCCTCACTTGCATAAATATTACCAACACCAACAACTACATGACTATCCATAATTGCATTCTTAATACACTGTTGTTTATTCATTAATCTAATAAAAAGGTATTTAGCATCAAACTCCTCATTGAGTGGCTCTGGACCTAAATTTTTAATTAACTTATGATCATAAGGGTCTTCTTCTGTCCACAAAATGGAGCCAAACCTTCTTGGATCACGATATCGTAAAATTAAATTGTTTTCTTTGAATTGAATATCTACATGATCATGCTTATTATAAGCCTCGCCAGAGGCCACAATGCATAATCTACCCGACATCCCAAGGTGGATAATGAGAGTTCCACTAGTAAACCTAGCAAGTATATATTTACCCCTTCTAATCAAATCTAAAAGAGTTTGGTTTTTTAATAATTCAGGAAGTTTTGAGTTAATAGGCCAGCGTAATGAATAATTTCTAACCACTACCTGTCTAACTTTTCTCTTTAAGAGTGGTTTTAATCCGCGCCGGGTAACTTCAACCTCCGGTAGTTCTGGCACTACTTATCTTCTTTTTGTTGAACGTGAGGATTGAGCATCGTAAATCCTAAGTCGCTAGGGAAATGATATAACAGTCCTTCGTCTTTTCTAAATAGAAGAAGTTCAGGAGATTCTTGAATTCTATAAAAAGTTAGTTTCTGATTGTTATTAAGAAAAATATCAAAACTCTTATAGCCAAATCTTTCATTCATTTTATAAGGCTCAACTGACTTTGCTGGAATATTCTTCCATGTCATTTCGAACCATTCATTTACATCAGCTTGGATGATTGAGAGGTTTTTACCCACAGCACTCCAAATATTATTATTAGTATAATTTAATTTAAGGCGTGAATCTTGCCACTGCTCAAGGCGAGAAAAATCAAAACTTTTTATTTTTTCAGATTTAGCAATTGGATTTTTGTCTATCAACTCTACCGGCATAAACGATGCAGTCTCTGAATATCCCCCACTAATAAGGTAAACATTGTTTTTATATAGAACATATTGATCTTCATTTATTGGATTATAGGTTCCAAATAAAATTACCTCATTAAGATCATCTCTTAAAAAAGTTATTTTTAAATTTGGCTGGTCTAACCCGTACTTTGATAAATCATCTACACTTAATTTTTCCAAACTAGAAGCTGCAAGTAGGGAGAGTATCCTGTAAACATAAAATTCATCCGCTCTCGCTTTATAAGGAGATAGCATTACCCAATGATTATCAATTATTTTAAAATGAGTACTTATCTTAGAAGGAAAATCTATCTTAATTTCATTAAAATCTGATAATTTAAATTTAGTTAATTCAAACTTTACTGACTTAACAGGTTCTTTTTGAAAAATAGCCCAAGAATAAAAAAAGGTTACTAAAACTATAAGTAATAATCCAATATTTATTAGCCATCTACTTTTCATGTTACTAAGCCTTTCTTCTTCTAAACCAAATAACGAATCCAGCTATAAAGAGGATTATGGGAATAAAATATTGAAAGCTATGAAAAATAGTCCATGCAAGGAATACAGATTTACTGTCATTTGGTATTGTTACATTAACATCTTTTAGTGGCATAGGCTGTATTGTTATTAATTTTTCATCGCCAGCTAGCCAATTAATCATATTGATTCCAAGATCTAAATTACCCCCTGAAGTAATAAAGCTGTTTGATAAGAAAGCAGCATTTCCTATAACAATTACCCTTTGGCCTTTTTCTTCAAATTTCCTACTGAAAGCAATGCCAATATTAATTGGTCCTTTTTTATCCTTATTTTTATCAAAAACTAACTTCTGATCCTCATTTTTTCCTTTACCCTCAAGCCAACCACTCCCTGCAACCTCAATTAATTTACTCACCTCCCAACCATTCTCATATGTGCCTTTTGCACTTACTTCATGCGCTCCGTTATAAAGCGTTCTAAGCATGAAACTATTAGTTGTAGGGTGATCTCCATAAAAAGTTGCAAAAGAAACATTTTCATTTGCTCCAAATTGTGATGAAGAGGGATCTATTACCTTCCCTTCTGAAACATTTAACCCTAAATATTCAGCAACATTTTCAAGCCCTCTGAGATTATCATCATCCAATAGCCAGAGAATATTTCCCCCAGATTGTAAATATTTAACAATCTTAATTGACTCAACTTTACTGACGTTAACTTGAGGGCTTGCAATCACTAACAGCCGGCCTTGTTTTGGAACCTCACTCAAAACCGTTAAATCTGGATTTGAAAATTTAAACCCTTTTTTTTCTAATTGTTTGCCAAATTCACCTAAGTCATTATTTTTTACCCCTATTAAGTTCTTTTCCCCATGACCGTCTAAATATAAAATAGGTTGCTCATTTGTACGAGTTAATCGAACAAGTAGGTTCGTTAAATCTTGCTCTGCAAATGGGGGTGAAATATGCTCTGATCTTTTGTTGTATTCAACAATAACTTCGCCATCAATCCTGATACCCATTTCCTGAGCTAATTTTGGCTCTTCAACTGGACTTATAAATTTTATATTTATATCACTCTTTGTTCTTTGGTACCGGGCTATGAAGTTTATAATCCCCTGTCTAAAAGTATCTCCATTATTAACATCATCTTTTGTCGCAAAGACAGTTAAATTTATAGGGTGTGGCATATTTTGCAGAACTTCAATGCTTCCTTGTGTAAGAGTATTTCTGTTTGCTTGTGTAACGTCTTTAGTTAAAACAAATTGATTTGATAAGTACCCACACAATATTACGAGTAAAACAAAAAATAAAACAAAAAACCAATTTTGAATTAAAAGTTGCAATTTAAGTTTTGAGTTATTTTTCATAGAAACTATCCTGTTAATCTATCTGAATCTAAACGTCTAATAGTTAAGACTAAAAAGGTTGTAATAAACAAAATAAAATAAATTATATCTTTACTATCTATAACTCCTCGAGAAAAGGATTGAAAATGCTTCATAAGTGAAATATAACCAAACCAATGATCAGGCTGGCTTCCAAAAAACTTATCTAATCCCATTAATGCAAATAATGCGATAAAACTCAAGATTGCTGCGACAATAGGCTGACTTGTAAGTGAGGAGAAATAAATTCCTAAAGCAGAGAAGCTAGCTGCTAAAAGAATCAAACCTAAAGAATTGGAAAGTAAGTACCCAAAATCAATATCTGACCAAATATTCAGAGTGGAAAGCATTAAAAGAATATATAAAACTAGAATACTCAAAAAAATAATTAGCCCTAAAAACTTTCCAACCACAATTTCAGTTAATGAAATAGGTGCGCTGAATAAGAAAGGTAACGTTTGACTCTTCCTCTCCCCACTAATTAATCCCATTGATAAAAGAGGAACTGCAAAGAGCATAAGGAAGGATGCTATACCATAAACTGTTTGTCCAACAAATATTGTTACCCCAACTCTCTCAGCCGGCCTAATTGATCCAGACATCACTTCAAAGTAGTTGTTGACACCCTGCAAATAAAAACTTCCGAAAGCTAACATCAACAAGGCTAATATAATCCAACCCATAGGCGATGCAAATAAGCTTTGCAATTCTTTTCTAGCAACGTTTATTATCATAGTTATGTTTTTTTAACCTTAATCGTTTGATTATCTAAAGTCTGCACTTGTGTTAATTGCACGAAGATATCTTCTAGACTGGTAACGTGTGGGGCTATATGATAAAGGCCCCAGTTCTCTTTTGATGCTAAATAAACAATCTCTTCTGCTGGTAGATATTTATCTTTGAATTTGATTATAAACATACCTTGTTCATCTTTTTCAATCTTCTCAACACCTTTGATGCTTTTAAGTTTAGTTAAAGTGGGGGGTTTAGAAAACCCAATTAATAGCTTATTCCCAAGACGTTGCTGCTTTAGGTCTTCAATTGACCCATGAAATACAAGTCTACCTTTTTCGATAATCTGAACGCGGTCACAAACCATTTCAACTTCAGGCAAGATATGCGTAGAAAGAATAACACTATGCTTTTTGCCAATATCTTTAATCAATTTCCTAATCTCTCGGATCTGAATTGGGTCTAAGCCAACTGTCGGCTCATCTAGTATAACAATCTCAGGGTTATGAATAATGGCTTGTGCAATACCAACTCTCTGTTGGTAGCCATTAGATAGATTTTCAATTAAACGATTACTCATATGAGCCAAACCACATTTGTCTTTTGCAGACTCTACGGCTTTATGTATATAAGATGATTTAACTTTATGAAAGCGTGCAGCAATAGTTAAAAACTCATTAACTGTAAATTCTTTATACAGAGGTCTTGTTTCAGGGAGGTATCCAATTAAAGCTTTCGCTTCCTTTGGGTTTTCAATAATATCTATGCCGCATATCTTCACTCCCCCTTTAGAGGGTGCTAAATTACCTGTTAGCATTCTCATCGTAGTTGATTTACCTGCACCATTAGGCCCAAGAAAGCCCAATACTTCGCCTTTATTAAGGTGAAATGATACATCCTGGACGGCAAAGTTATCTCCGAATTGCCTTGATAAATCTATTGCGTTTAATGTAGCCTCTGTCATATATTTTCCAATATTTTGAATGTAAGAGTTTATATGAAAAAAAAAGTTTAAATAAATTAAATGAAACTGAATTATATTCAAATTCTTCAGTCTTTAAAACTTATATAAAGAGAATGAATTTTAGTTTAAACTTATATTTATAAAAAAATGACTAAAAGTTAATAAAAAATGATTAAAATTTCAATTACAAATTGCTTTATTTTTATACTTTTTAGTATCAGCACTACTATTTATGGTGAAGATAAAGATAAACCAATCAATGAAAATAAAATATTTAACGAGAATCTTCCCGCACAAATATCAATTGCAAATTCAGAGTTTATTTATAAATTTTTATTAGCTGAGATTGCTACCCAAAGAGGTGAGCTCAATACAGCAGGTCATGTTTACTTGGATCTTGCAAAACTAACCAAAAATATCCCGTTAGCAGAAAGAGCAACTAGAATTGCTGGCACTGCTAGAAATGCCCGTTTAGCCATGGATTCTGCAGAAGTCTGGAGAAAGTTGGACAAAACATCAATTGAACCACAACGCATACTAGCTGAACTTTTTATAACAAGTGGTAACTTAGCAAAGGCAAGACCGCTAGTTAAAAAGCTGCTAGAGAAGGAAGAAAAAACAAGAGGCGAAGGATTTTTATATCTTAATAAGATTTTATCCCAAGTAGAAAACAAAAAAAATGCTCTGAGATTTATTATTGATGTAAGCAAACCTTATTTAAATATTCCTGAAGCAAGATTCGCAATTGCTCATGCGGCTTTTTCTGCTGGAAACAAAAAACAGGCTATCGAGGAATTGGACAAAATTGAATCAATAAATCCCAAATGGGAAACTGCGGCTCTTTTCCGAGGATACATTATCGGCAGAGAATGGCCAGAAAAATCCCTAGCCTTTTATCAGGATTTCTTAAGAAAGAATCCAAAATCTAACGAAGTTAGGCTCGAATATGCAAAAGCATTAACTAACCTTAAAAAATATGATGAAGCTAAAACCCAATTTTTAAAACTAGTTAATAGCTCACTAGCCTCTTCAGAAATTAGCCTTACTGTTGCATTGTTAGCAATTGAAATGGGGGACACTAACCTTGCTGAAAAATACTTTTTACAGAGCCTAGAACGTGGCTATCCTAAGCCTGCTCAAATTCATATTTATCTTGCTGGTATTTCTGATGAGAAAGGTGATTTTGAAGCAGCCTTGACTTGGCTAAAGAAAATAAATAACGTTAACGATGAATATTTTATTGACTCTAGAATATTGATGGCTGAATATACGGCAAAATATGATTCGGTTGATTTAGCAATTGAAATGTTAACTGAAGTAAAAAAGAAGGGTCTTTCATCAAATGAAAGATTAATTATTCTTAGAAATCAATCATCATTACTCATAGCTGAAAATAGAAATAATGATGCTTATGATTTAATGAAGATGGAAGAAGATGAATTCAAAGATTCTCCTGAATTTAAATTCGATTATGCAATGCTCTCAGAGCGAATGGGAAATACGTTACTGATGGAACAGCTTCTCTTGGAGGCTATCAAATTAAAACCTGATTATGCAACAGCATATAATGCCCTTGGATACTCATACGCTGATAGGGGTATAAAGCTGGAAAAAGCAAAACGCTTCATTGAGGTGGCTCTATCATTTGAGCCTAATAATCATTATATATTAGACAGTATGGGGTGGATACATTTTAAATTAGGCAATTTAGAAATTGGCCTACAATACATAAAAAAGGCATACGCAATAAACAAAGACCCAGAAATTGCAGCTCATCTGGGCGAAATTCTTTGGGTTCAAGGAAAAAAAGAAGAGGCTAAAAAAATATGGAAGAACTCTCTTAATCGCTATCCAAGTAATACTGTTTTAAAAGAAACTGAAAATCGATTTAAATAATAATCAGCATATGAGAATAATTGTAGCTACTTTATTTTTGTTGTTCCTTTCAAGTTGCTCACTACCCTTTTTAAAAAAAAACACCCATAATCTGTCTTACGAAGAATATAAAGATGCATTGCCTAAAAAAATAACTAAAAAATTTAAACTTAATGGAAAGTTATCCCTATTCATTAATGAAACAGGGCAAACAGGTAAGATTTTATGGCGTTATCAAGACAATATCGATTCAATTGATATACTAAATCCATTTAATACAAAAGTTGCAGAAATTAACCTATACGAGTTAGAAAAAAAAGTTATTTTAAAATTTTCCAAGGAAAATGACAGAGACTCAGAAGAATTAATTTCTAAAATTTTTGGTAGTGAGGAAAATATATTTTTATTAAAAGAATTTATAACAAAAATCCCTAAGCAGCTAGATAATATAGACAATATCGCAATCAAATATAAGAATTGGAACATCATTTATCAGGGGAATAAAATAATAAGAGGTCAACTTGTTCCAAATACAATTGAATTTGAAAAAAATAATATTAGCTTAAAGATTTTCATTTCAGATTGGGTTTTATGAAAAATTATCAAACATTAATAAATGATGGTTATTCGAAGTTCTCTGCACCCGCTAAATTAAATTTATTCCTTAAAGTCATTAATAAAAGAAAAGATGGTTACCATAACATCCAAAGTGTATTTCAATTGATTGACTTAAAGGATGATGTTTTTATTAAAATTAGATATGAAGATACACAAATAAACATCACCAACTCATCCCTACTAATTAAACCCGAAAATGATCTTGCACTTAAGGCTGCAAAGACAATGTTATCAAATCAAAACCTTGGCGCCGATATTTTCATAAACAAAAAAATACCAATAGGAGCTGGTCTCGGAGGTGGAAGCTCGGATGCTGCAACAGTTATAATGGGTATTAACAAGTTAGCTAAATTTAATTTAAGCAATGCATATTTAATTAAATATTGCCTAAAATTAGGTGCGGATATACCATTTTTTATTAATGGTACAAATGCATGGGTAGAGGGAATTGGGGAGATTTTATATAATATAAAAATACCTAATTCTTCTTACGTTGTTGTAGTGCCAAATTTAAGCATCAATACAAAAATCATTTTTAATGGTTTTAAATTGACAAATTCTGCAATTCCGTTGAAAATAGCGACCTCTTACAAAGCTGTTGAGCATGATTTAATTAAAAATGACCTTGAAGACACAGTTATAAAAAAATATAAAAAAATGACTGAGATTTTAGAGTGGATGAGGTGTTTTGGTAATGCTAAAATGTCAGGGACAGGTTCAAGTATTTTTATAAGAGCTAAAAATCTTAATATGAAAAAATCAATAAAAAAAGAATTACCTGGTAATACTAATTTTTTTATTGTTAAGGGTCTATCGGTCCACCCTTTTTATTCAACCGATCAATTGGGGAGTCGCCAAGCTGGTTAAGGCACATGGTTTTGATCCATGCATGCGAAGGTTCGAATCCTTCCTCCCCAGCCAATATTAGAGGACAAACTTTTGAACACTAACAGCTTGATGGTCTTTTCAGGAAATGCTAACGAACAACTTGCAAAAGAAGTAGCCAAACATTTAGACATTAAATTGGGTAAGGCTTCTGTTGGAAGTTTTAGTGATGGAGAAACAATGGCTGAATTATTGGAAAATGTTCGCGGTAAAGATGTTTTTATACTTCAATCAATAAGCCACCCTGCTAATGATAATTTAATGGAAATTATGGTAATGGTTGATGCCTTAAGAAGGTCTTCAGCTGCAAGAATTACAGCTGCTATTCCTTATTTAGGGTATTCAAGACAAGATAGGCGCCCAAGGTCAGCAAGAGTTGCGATAACAGCTAAAGTTGTAGCAACTATGCTTACAAGTGTTGGCGTTGATAGACTCTTAACAATGGACCTGCATTCCGATCAAATACAAGGGTTTTATGAAATACCAGTCGATAATATTTACGCCACTCCGGTCCTATTAGAAGACCTTGCGAAACAAAATCATAACAATATGATAATAGTATCACCAGATGTTGGCGGGGTTGTTAGAGCTCGTGCTTGCGCAAAGATATTAGGATCAGATTTGGCAATAATAGATAAAAGAAGGCCAAAACCAAATGTATCAGAAGTTATGAATATTATTGGTGATGTTCAAGATAGAACCTGTGTCATAATTGACGATATTGTTGACACAGCAAATACTTTATGTGAGGCAGCACGTGCACTTAAAAAACATGGCGCAAAAAAAGTAGTAGCTTACGCAACCCACCCTATCTTTTCTGGCGATGCAATAAATCTAATTAATAATTCTGAGCTTGATGAAATTGTAATTACTGATACAATTACGCTAGGAAAAAATGCACAAAACACTAAAAAAATCAGACAATTATCAGTAGCGGAGCTATTAGCAGAAACTATAAGAAGAATTAGTCATGAAGATTCAGTTAGCTCCTTATTTATGGACTAAAAAAAATGTGGGGTAAGAGAAATTTAATTAACTAATAGGCCTGGTCGCGGGTCTATTTTTATTTAGGAGTTTACAATAATGAAGATTGAAATAAATGCAAAAATTAGAGATGCGAAAGGAACGGGTGCGAGCCGCCGTCTTCGTCACTCAGGAAAAGTTCCAGGTGTGCTTTATGGTGGCAACAATGAATCTGTAAGTATAGAATTGGATAGTAAAGATTTATTTATGCAATTCAAACATGAAGCTTTCCATGCTTCGATTCTTACTTTAAATTTGGATGGGAAAAAAGAGCCTGTGTTACTTAGAGACTTCCAAATGCATCCAGTAAGAAATAATATTCAACATATTGATCTTCAACGTATTGACGAGAATAAAAAACTTAGTGTCAAGATACCGTTCCACTTCTTAAATGAAGAAATTGCGCCAGGTGTCAAATTTGAAGGCGGTATTGTTTCACACATCATGATTGAAGTAGACATAGCATGTCTCCCTAAAGACTTGCCAACTTATGTTGAAGTAGATCTAATTAATTTAGCAATAGGTGACTCAATACACCTATCCGAAATAAAAGCACCTGAAGGTGTGGAATTCACTTCACTATCTGAAGAAAATGACCCAATTATCACTTCTGTATCTAAACCGAAAATAGTTGTAGAGGAAGTGGTAGTAGCCCCAGAAGACGCCGAAGGTGAAGAAGGCGCTGAAGGTGAAGAAGGCGCTGAAGGTGAAGAAGGCGATAGCTCTAGTAAGGATGGAGAAAATTCTGATGAGTCAAAAAAAGACTCTAAAGAATAGCCCTTTTATCAGAAATTTAATTTTAGGATTATATCGATTCTAATGGCTGGGATAAGGTTATTTGTTGGTCTCGGAAATCCTGGTGATAATTATCAAACTACCCGTCACAATGCTGGTTTTTGGTGGGTAGATTTTATTACTGAAAATCATCGTTTATCATTAAAAAATAGCTCAAAATTCTATGGGTTGTATGGAAAATATTCAAAAGAAAGTGAATACTTTTTTCTAAAGCCAAATACATTCATGAATGATAGTGGTAAATCTGTTGCTGCTTTATCCAATTATTACAAAATTAAGCCAGAAGAAATACTCATTATTCATGATGAACTCGACATATCTCCAGGAAATACTAAGCTAAAATTTGGTGGTGGGCACGGAGGTCATAATGGAATAAAAGATATTACAGTCCAACTAAAAACAAATAATTTTTGGCGCCTAAGACTCGGTATTGGTCACCCAGGGGAAAAGAGTTTAGTCCATGACTATGTATTAAATAAACCCCCAAGATCTGAAAAAAAAGCTATAGAGGATATAATTTTTAACAGTTACAAAATTTTTTCACTACTCACAATGGGTGATTTTGAAAAAGCAATGCTTAACCTTCACTCAAAATAATATATTAGGATTTAATCTATGAAATGCGGAATTGTTGGCCTACCAAATGTCGGAAAGTCCACGTTATTTAATGCTATAACAAAAGCTGGGATTGATGCTGAAAACTACCCTTTCTGCACTATTGAGCCAAATGTCGGTATTGTAGAAGTTCCTGATAAAAGAATTCATGCACTGAAAGAGATTGTATCCCCCTTAAAAACACAACCAGCTACTGTAGAGTTTGTAGATATTGCAGGATTAGTTGCAGGAGCATCAAAGGGAGAAGGTCTTGGTAATAAGTTTTTAGCCAATATAAGAGAAACTGACGCAATTATGCATGTTGTAAGATGCTTTGATGATGAAAATGTTATTCATGTTGGCGGTAAAGTAAATCCATTGTCTGACATTGAAACTATTAATACTGAATTAATACTTGCAGATATGGAAACTTTAGAGAAAGCGATTCAAAAAGAATCTAAAAAATCTAAATCAGGCGATAAAGAATCATTAGAACTTATTAATGTATATACAAAAATTGAAGTTGGTTTTAATCAAGGTGACCTGGGGTGCCATGTTGATTTAAATCAAGACGAACTAGATTTAATTAAGCCTCTTTGTTTGATAACAATTAAGCCAGTTATGTTTCTAGCAAATGTAGATGAAAATGGATTTAAAAATAACGATAATCTAGATGAGCTGAAATCTTATGCCTCTAAATTTAATATTCCTGTAGTTCCTGTAAGTGCAAAAATTGAATCTGATATTTCTAGCCTTGAGGATGAAGAAAAGGAAATATTTCTATCTGAAATGAGTTTGGATGAGCCGGGATTAAATCGTGTTATTCGCTCAGCTTATAATTTATTAGGGCTACAAACATATTTTACAGCTGGCGTTCAAGAAGTAAGAGCCTGGACAGTTAAAGTTGGCGCAACCGCGCCTGAAGCTGCTGGAGTTATTCATACAGACTTTGAAAAAGGATTCATTAGAGCTGAAGTAATTTCCTATGATGATTATATCGAGTTTCAAGGAGAGCTAGGATCAAAAGAAGCCGGAAAGATGAAGTTGGAAGGTAAAGACTATGGCGTAAAAGACGGAGATGTGATGCATTTTAGATTTAATGTTTAATATCTTTGACTTTACAAGTTGAAAAAAAGTATAATCCACGTTATTTAAATCACATGGTGATGTAGCTCAGTTGGTTAGAGCGCAGCATTCATAATGCTGAGGTCGAGAGTTCAAGTCTCTCCATCACTACCATTTCTTAATATAATGAAAATATTTTCAATCATTAAAAGCGTTCTATCCGCATTTTGCGGAATCCAATCAAGAAATAAACTCCATAAGGATGATGTGTTTATTGAAAAAAATGGGGTTAAATATTTTTTAATTATTGGCTTTATTCTAGTTATTATTTTAGGAACTTCATTATTTTATCTAGTAGGATTTATTCTTAAGTAACATCATGCAAATTAGTTTTTTTGTAAGGGGTTCTTTCTTCAAGCTCACTACTATAATCCTCAATCCTGCTTAATTCATCATTTAAAAAATTGCTTATCGCATCTCTAAAATCAGGTTGAGCTATAAAGTGATTTGAGTAAGTATCAAATGGTTTAAATCCTCTAGCTAACTTATGCTCTCCTTGTGCGCCCCCTTCGAAATATTTTATTTTGTTTTCAATGCAAAATTCTTGTCCTTGGTAATAGCATAATTCGAAATGTAGTCCAGAAAAGAATTCTAATGCTCCCCAGTACCTTCCGTAAAGAGTTTCCTCTCCGATAATGCTAAAAGCACTAGCTATTTTTATATTATTTTTTTTTGCAATGACAACTAAAAGTCTATTGGGCATTGTCTTGAGTAATTCGTAAAAAAAAGATTGTTTCAAATAAGGTGTTGAGTTATGTAATCGATATGTCTCACAATAGCATTGATAGAAAAAATCTATATCACCTCTGCTGATATCTAACCCTTGTTTTCGCTCTATTGTAATCCCATTTTTTTCAATTTTTTTTCTTTCTTGCTTTATCTTCTTTCTCTTATTATGTGAAAGCGTTTCGAGGAAATCACTGAATGTTTGGTATGCATTATTATGCCATTTGAATTGAACACCCTTTCTTGATAGCCAACCCATCTCATTAAAGAGTTCATGGTCTTTTTTATCAGGAAATAAAATATGGCATGAAGATATTTTATACTCTACTAGAATCTTCTCAATTGCTTTAATAAGTGCTTTCTTAATTTCTATATCATTTGCCAATATTCTGGGGCCAGTAATCGGCGTAAAAGGAACAGCAGATATCATTTTTGGATAATAACTTAAACCATGCTGCTGAAAAGCTTGTGCCCAAGCATGATCGAAAACGTATTCGCCATACGAATGTTCTTTTAGAAAAATTGGAATAAAGCCTACAATTTCACCATTTCTTTTTGCAATAAGAGGAAATGAAATCCAGCCAGTATTTTCACCTACAGATTTTGATTGTTCTAGTGCTTTGAAAAAATTTATGTCTAAAAAAGGAGAGTTTGACTTAAATTGTTCAATTAATTGATTTAACTCGCTATAGCTTGAACCTGAAATTATTTCTATCATCGATTTTCAAGTTTAAATCAAAGACCAGCAAATGAAAAGCTATAGTTCCTTGTCAGCTGCATCAGTATCTAACGAAGCTGCTGGAGCTTGATTAGTTTTTTCTTTAGCTATGGGGTTTTTAGATTCAACCTTGTTGTTTCTTTTATAAGTTTTAGCTAAAAGTGCAATTTCATCTAATGTGATAACATTATCGTTGTCAATATCAACATCTCTAAACCTTCTTGCAACCTGAGGTAGACATTGCGTAACTTCAAAAACATCCAAAGTATTATCCGAATCTATGTCACAGGCTAGAAATCTCACCTCAATACTATCAAGCATCAATCTTCGCTTCTCTTCATAGATAGCATTGTTCTTATCTTCGGCTCTTGAGTATTTGGCTAAGGCATCTCGGATTTGATCTAAATCAGTTAATTCATAAACAACCTCCGAATCAACTGCATTTAAATCATTCACCTTCAGATCAGAGAGGGCGCAATGCGAAATCAATAGTAGAAATAAGGATAATAGTTTTTTTATGTTTAATATATACAAATAGGTTGTATTAATTTTTACTTGGTTAGTTAGTGTGCTATTTAAATGTTAACGCAATATTACAAAAATAACTAAAATTGTAACAATATTGTTACTTTTAAATAACAGTCATACAAGTTAATATGATAAATTATCATACAGATTGAGTATTTCATGATTGAAAAAAAACATGTACTTGCTTTAATAGATGATGACGTAAAAATTCTAGAATTAACAGCAAAATACTTAACTGATCAATCCTTTACTGTTTACGTTGGAAAGAATGGTAAAGAGTTAGATGAAATTCTAAAAAAATATGAAGCTGATTTAATAATCCTTGATCTTATGATGCCAGAAGAATCAGGATTACAGATTTGTCAACGCCTGAGAGTTAATGGAGTTGGAATTCCGATAATTATGCTTACCGCAAAGGGGGATGAGATTGACCGTATAGTTGGCCTAGAAATGGGAGCTGATGACTATCTCCCAAAACCTTTTAACCCAAGAGAATTGTTAGCCAGGATTAATGCCATCATAAGAAGAAAGGAAACCTTTTCAGTTAAAGGGCCTACAACACCAATACATTTTGGAGATTTTATTTTTGAAATTCAAAATCGGAACTTATCTAAAAATGGTAAGAATATTTCGATTACAACAGGTGAGTTTAATTTGTTAAAAGTTTTTACAGAAAGGCCGAACCAGCCTCTGTCAAGAGACCAGATAATGCAACTTGCTAGAGGTAAGGAGTTAGATGTTTTTGATAGAAGTATAGATGTTCAAATATCAAGAATAAGAAAACTAATCGAAGAGGATCCAAATAATCCTAAATATCTTCAAACTAAATGGGGATTTGGTTATATTTTTAACCCTGACGGTGAGTAAATAATTGAATTTTTTACCCAAAAGACTTTTAACTCGATTTGTACTCCTAATAGCAACTCTTTTAATTGTTAGCCAATTAGCATCTCTTATAATATTTGATAATTTTGAAAGAGAGCCAAGAGCAGAGGCTCTAGCACAAGAAATTATTACGATAGTAAACTTTACTAAAGCATCTCTCTACGCAGCAGCTCCTTCAAAAAGGATTAATTTATTCAGGGCAATAAATAATATAGGCGATATAAAAATATATGCCGCATACCCTTTTGAGTCGATTGAACCTATTCCTGATGATCCATTTTTAAAGTTAGTTGTAGAAAAGATAGCGGCTAGAATGCCACCAGGAAATTTTGTTGTAATTAATCATTATGATATTCCTGGTATATGGGTCAGCTTCGAAATTGATGGTGATATGTTTTGGGTTTTGGTTCCAAGGTTAATAAGAGATAGGCCATTCCCTTGGCACTGGATTGGCTGGGGCATTATAATTGCAATTCTCGCAATTTTTGGAGCATATATTTCAACTAAGCGCATTAGTCGACCTATTAATAACTTAATAGACGCTGCTGATAAGATAAGAAATGGGCATAACGTAGAAAAACTACCCCTTGATACTGTTACAGAATTCAGTGATCTTAGCGAAGCATTCAATGAAATGACTGAAAATTTGTCTAAAGTTAGCAAGGAAAGAAACTTTCTCCTAGCAAGTGTATCTCATGATATTAGAACACCACTAACAAGAATAAGGCTTGCGTCTGAGATGCTACCACCTAACTCTTCATCTCTAAAGGAAAGTCTTGAAGAAGATGTAATTGAGATTAATGATATCTTAAATCAATTTTTAGACTTTGCTAGAGGATTTCAGGATGAGCCCAGAGTGCCTGTCAATTTAGGAAAAATATTAAAAGAAATACAAATGAAGCATAAACGAATGGGTCAGAATTTTAAACTAACAAAGAAAAACATTAGAACAGATGTTCCTAAGAAACTTTTTATAGACCTTCGGCCATTAGCATTTAAAAGATGTCTTGATAATTTAATAAATAACGCATTTTTTTACTCGAAAGGGAAGGTTACTTTGGAAGCTTCATTACTTGAAGAAAGCTTTACAATATCAATTATAGACGATGGGCCAGGCATCCCTGAAGATCAAAAAGCAAAGCTTCTAGAGCCTTTTGAGAGAGTAGATGAAGCAAGGGGGAATAAGGGAGGAAGTGGTTTAGGATTAACTATTGCTGATAGAATTGTAAAGGCTCATGAAGGAAAATTAGAATTAATTAATCGCACCAAAGGTGGGCTTGTCGCAAAAATAACTATCCCAATTATTACTGCATAACCATTATTTAAACCAATTTAATTGATTCCTAAGAGTAACAACTGACCCAACGATAATTAAGGCCGGTGATTTTACTTTTGATCTACTTACTTTAGTTCTAATATTTGATAGCATTCCAATTACCACTTTTTGTCTAGACGTAGTTCCGCTTTCAATAATAGCTATTGGCATTTTTTTCAACATGCCATGTTGAATTAGATTGCCTACTAATTCATTTAAACTTAATAACCCCATATAAATTACTAAGGTTTGATTCTCAACAATAAGATTCGGCCAATCAAAGTCAATAACTCCATCTTTAAGGTGTCCAGTTAAAAATAAGCAACTTTGAGCATGATCTCTGTGTGTTAAAGGAATTCCAGAATATGAAGCCACACCACTAGCAGCTGTTATTCCAGGAACAACTTGAAATGGAATTTTATATTCCATTAAACTTTCTATCTCCTCCCCACCTCTACCAAAAATAAAAGGATCTCCCCCTTTTAAACGTAAAACTCTTTTACCTTGCTTGGCAAATTTAATTAATAAGCTGTTAATTTTATCCTGGCTCATAGTATGTTGGTCTTTCTTTTTGCCAGCGTAGACTAAGTCTGCATCTCTTCTAACCAATTCCAATATGTCTTTTGAGACCAAATTATCATAAATACAAACATCACATTTCTGCATTAAATGAAGGGCTCTTATTGTTAATAAATCTCTTTCTCCAGGCCCTGCCCCTACTAAAAATACCTCACCAGTTTTTTTATTCTTCATATTCAATAAGATCTTATTGAATAGTTTTGAATTTAATTTTTTAGGAGCTAATATAAAATTTTGGATATAGTCACTTTTAAAAAATTCCTCCCAAAATATTCTCCTCTTCATCCCTGATTGTATTTTCTTTTTAACGACGGATCTCAAACTACCAGCAAAGCGAACTAATTCAGCATATGACTGCGGAATCAATGTCTCAATTTTTTCTCTTATATTTCTTACAAGTACTGGCGCTTTT
>Ga0209091_10001159_pt1 | contig 23724 bp, 16 predicted proteins | sample ArcticOcean_MG_C_6_FD_187438 | JGI IMG/M metagenome (GOLD analysis project Ga0209091, IMG submission 187438) | Marine microbial communities from western Arctic Ocean - ArcticOcean_MG_CB8_128 (SPAdes) (version 2) | ecosystem: Environmental > Aquatic > Marine > Oceanic | place: Arctic Ocean...
GGATTTTGAGATAAATTGGATGCCGGTTTACATGTTTTGTATTAGTGCAGGAATACAAGCAGTGTATGAATCCACGACCTCCTCCCAAGTCACATGATCATAACGATCCGCAGTACCGCTCACACGCTACCCTAGCCTTCGTATACGAATGTGAGGGGGTCCTCTCACTCACTACTCATAGTTCTCCAACATTCACCATACCATCTGAATATTAATCACAGGCCGGAGAAACAATTAAGCCTAAATGCTGAATGAAAATTTCATGGTAAGATTCAGGCACTTTATTTGGAGACGCTACATACCGCCTGCCAACTTATTCATGGGGCAAAAAAATACTGTTTTGGCAATTTTTCTTTCAGTGCTTATGCTTGTTTGCATCGCACCACTGCCATCTGATAGCGGGATTTCGATAACGGAAAGCAACGAAACTTCCGGTCGAAATACTGTCCATGAAGGGGATTGGGCTGCTTACAAACAGTTGCCACTTGAATCCACATACTACAGTTGTGTTGATTTTGCCTTTGATCAAATCAATGATTACATTGCGATTTCAAAATGCCCCAATTACTACGATACTGAAATTACAATCTACCAGAACTCTGAATGGAATGAACCCGTTCATACAATTGAAACAGATTACTACAGCCTTGATTTTCTACAATTCTCGCCAAGTGGTAATTATCTCATCGTAATCGATGATGATACTTTTGAGATTTATCGAACTTCAGATTGGCAACGCGTGTATATTGGAAACCTGATTGAGGATGACGGAACTTACTATCAAGCAACAGATTTGACATGGTCGGGCGATGATCATCGATTGGTTATTTCCACAGGGAATAATGGCGGGAAAATGTTTGAGGGGCCCGATTGGGCTGAAGTTGACAACCCATCAAACGGTTATTTTGTCGCCCACCATCCTAGTGAAGACATTCTCTGGTATGTCTCAAGTGATGGGTCAGGCAATGAATATGAATACGAAAATATCCCGTTTGTTGGTTACCAATGGGTACTGAAACAGAATTTCAATATTGATTATACACGTGTTGGTCGGATGTTTGCAAGTCACGATGGTGATTACCTATTGATGGGGGACAATGCCCAAGGCCAAGGGGCAGTGTCATCATTTTCCAGTTCAGATTATTCCCTTGTATTTACGGACGAGGGGCATTCACCATCACTATCTACTGCGGGCGATTATTTCATATTCAGTTCCAATGATGGTTACAAAATATATTCAACAGAATCGTGGTTAATGACAAGTGAAATTGAATCTGACTTTTCATACTATTACGACTTTGGAAGTGCATTTTCATCTAACGACAGTCAAATCATTACACTCAGCGAAGATGGTTCGGATATTATGCTAACAGCGTGGATGCCTGATGATGATTCAGATGGTGTGGTGGATGTTGATGATCTCTGTCCAAGTACGCCTGAAGATGAAGGGGCAGACGTGAAAGGTTGTGGTCCCAGCCAAAAAGACACAGATTTAGATGGTGTGAATGACAGAGATGACATTTGTCCAAGAACCTCAACGTCTGATAGTGCCAACTCCGAGGGGTGCTCTGAATCCCAGTTGCTTGATTCTGATAATGATGGAATCTCAAATTCAGACGACTTGTGTCCAGACACACCCCCAACAGAATTTCCAAACATATACGGGTGTAGTAAAAGTCAACGCGATGTCGATGGTGACGGAATAGTTGATTCTTTGGACAACTGTCCACTGTATGATGTCGAAGATTGCCCGAACGTTTTATCTTGGGTTCCAAGTGAAAATCCTGCACAAGGCACCAGTGATTTAGTCACCCCGAAATGGTCACCCAATGGAGATTTGGTCGCGACCTATGATTCGGATACCGGCAATGTCCGTATACTGGATTCAGACCTTTCAATTGCCCATGAAATTGTATCCCCTGATGTCGACCATTACCTTGGAAATCTATACTCTTGGGATTCGAATGGAGAATGGCTTTTACTATTTTGGAACACAGGATATTGGGGGTCTGATTCAACTTGCGGCTACTATTTTTGGTATACTGAAAATCAAAGCCTCTCAGACAGTCACGAATTGAGTAGCGATTGTAGTGTGATTGTAGGTGATCCTGCGTTAAACCCTGAACAGACACTGCTTGCCTTCCAAGCCTTCTCTTATGAGTCATATTCTCGGAAAATGATTGTATTCGATATCTTGGACCATACAATTCATTTTGAGGATGAAAACTATATCGCAAATCATCTCATGTTTTCGTATGATGGAACTACTTTAATCGGTTCTAGTAACTCTGAAATTTTCGTTTGGGATACATATGATGGTTACCTCTTGAGGTCAAAAAGCATCGGATCGCATGACAGAATGCTGTTTTCACCAGATAGTGAAGCAATCTACGTTGCATATGACGAACTCATCAAGGTATATTCCTTCAACACACTGGAACTGAAATCAACAATCTCAGTAGTAGGAGATTATGATAGTGCAAATATCTGGGACATTTCATTCTCAAGAAGTGGGGAACTGCTCTATGTGCCCCTGACGAAGAGTACATATTATGACGATGAATACTTCTATAATTCCACAATCTATACCTATCAGGTGAATGCAGAACAGAACCTAGAATTCATCACCAAAACTGATGAAATAAATGGTACATGGTATGGTGAAACCGCCTATTCCCCGGATGAACAATCGGTTATAGTCAGAACATTCGTTGATTACGGGCTGTATTTGTGGGAGAGTGATTCAGATGGTGACAAGATTGCAGATTCTTCGGATTTATGCGAGCATACCAATCTCAATCAAAGCGCAGGCGAAAACGGCTGCAGTTGGGAACAACGAGACGATGATTATGATGGTGTTTTCAACAACAACGACCTGTGTTTCAGCACGGTTTACAAGAAGATTGTAGACGAAGATGGCTGCTCCGATAAACAGGTTGACAGTGATTTAGATGGTGTCTGTAATGTAGGGGCTGCAAGTAGTGGCCCTTCAAATTGTGTTGGGGAAGATTTGTGCTCATTCACATATTCTGACCAGGTTGCCGATGGTGCTGGATGTAGTTGGGAACAGAGAGATGATGACTCTGATTCGGTCAAAAACAACATTGATATTTGCCCTGGAACAACTCTTGTGGAAACCGCGAATTCAGTAGGTTGTGGTGAAATACAACGGGACAGCGATGGAGATTTTGTCAATGATTTCTGGGACGTCTGCACCTTAACGGCAATCAATTCAACCGTAGATGAGGCGGGGTGCTCCGATCTTCAAGTCGACGATGATTCTGACATGGTGTGCAACAGTGATGCACAATCAAAAGGCCCATCCAATTGTACAGGGACTGACCTTTGCCCCGATACAGAAGGGAGGAAAGCTGTTGATTCGAGTGGCTGTTCATGGGAACAGCAAGATGATGATGATGATGGAGTTTTGAATCCAAATGATTCCTGTCCGGATACATCCCAGCCAGATGTTTCACCAGATGGATGTTCAAGTTGGCAACGTGACTCCGACGATGATGGGATCGTGGATTTTCTTGACGAGTGTGCAAAAACACCTGATAATGAATTCTCAAACCAAGTTGGATGTTCAGAAAGTCAATTGCAATCCGATGTAGAATCTGAGGATTCAGGTAAGGCTTCAGAAATGCAATGGGTCGCAATTGGAGGGGTCCTATTCGTGGCAATATTGTTGGGTGGTTTCCTTCTTCTTGGGAGAAAACCACTTGAAAACTTTACTCGAGCTGAAAAAAGTGTAACAGAACATGTCTTTCCAGAATATGCGACTCGTGGAGTGATGAAGAGCGATGGAAATGAATGGATCGAGTTCCCAACTGGAAGTGGGCATTTATTCTATCGAGACCCGTCCAGTGGACAGTGGGTCAAACATGAATGATTATTAGAGGGTTTCACCATAACACCCACGCGCTCACAATTGCTGAATCAATGGGCTTTCAGTACGTCCTTCGGTAGAATGGCCTAAGGGAGTCTTAACCCTCTGAGAACCCTCTGAGTCGCCCACGCTTCAAAGGGCACCCTTCTATTCATTTTGAATCAAAGGGGTTCCGTTGTGTGTTCTATTTGCCACTTAACAAGATCCTGTAGCACCGCTAGAGGTTCCATCAGGGCATGTAGTATAATACCAAGTTATTCCTGATGACGAACTAAAATCAAAAGAGGAATTATTTAGATTTGCATTGCTGAAGTTGACTCCATCCCAATAGTTCTGTACACCAGTTACATTTTCTAAAGATGCTCCGCTGAAATCAGCATCTGTGAAATCATTAAATTCGAGGAAAGAATTATCTAAATTTGCATCTATAAATGATGCTAACGTGAAATTATTCTGGCTAGCTTGTATTGAATCCATAATTCCCCCTTCAAATACCGTTCCTATTGCACTGTTCATAATGAATATTGAGCCATTTTCATTTTGATCTGTTACATCAAGCAGAGATTCAACAAAAGTAAGCCATGATGAATTAGTGGCACTAAGGTTCGCGGAACTAAAATCAGCATTATCTAGAATAGAAAATCCAATGAATACGCTAGGTGCCTCTATTTCGTTGAGTAATGTGTAAGTCATATTAACGTGAATAAACATAGTTCTATCGAAAAGAACACCGTTAAACACAGATGTCTCATTCCAATTTGCATCAAAACCACCGCTACAACCAGTCGGATCAGCAAAAACATTTGAAAGATTAGAATATGATAAATCTACATATCTAAAATCAGTCGATGCCATTGATGCTTCACTAAAATCAATATTTGATAAATCTTCAAAGGATATTTCAGTACAATCGAAGATAGCATATGTTAATGAAAATACAAAGTCAATTATTCCATCGCCATCAAAATCAAAATCATATTGCTCGGAATGAGTTAATTCTTCGTAAAGTTCCGCGGCCAGATTATTATTCATTCCATTAGCTGTTCCAATTAAAGAATTCAGTTCTTCGGCTAGGATTGTAATTTGTTCGGATAATTGTAAAACATCTTCGGATAATCCTAGAATATCATCTGAATTTTTATCGATATCTAATATATTCTGGTCAATGCCTTCTTGTACTGAACTTAACGTAGATTCAAGGCTGGCTACTGCATTATCAAGTGCAGATAGGGCTGATTGGACCGTAGCCAAATCATTGTAGGTTGATTCTAAAGTAGATACCATAGAAGTAATTTCAGCATTACTATCTAATATTTGGTCCTGAAGTGATTGCGCTTCAACTGAATTAGAATCGTTCATTCCTGCAAGAGTCACCTGTAAAAACAAATTATGTGCTTCAAGACTTGACATTCTTGCTTCAGCGATAGATATTGTACTTAGAAGTGAAGTTTCCTTGACTATTAGATCATTGTTAAGTCCAGACAAATCAGTAGAGAGAGCCTCTAAAGAACTAGAAATTATAGAAATGTTTGCAGCCATATTATTTTGATTTTCAGTGTTAGACGTGGTTATATCTTGAATATCTTCACGCGCCGTGTCATCTATTACTTCACTATCTCCAGTACATCCAGCAAGAACTGATGTTAGCATTAGCATTATAATAATCATAGTTTTTAGTTGACTCATGTCTTTAGGCTAGTATCGTAAGCATTTAGTAATTACACCGGCAATATCAGAATGGGTAGCGTTCAATTAGAGAATCAGAGCATAGTATAATCGATTAACAGACAAATCAGAGGGTTTCTGCTTAGGCCCATGAGTTAGCAATTGCTGAATTAATGGGTTAGCAGTCCGCCCTTTCATAGGCTACCCTTGCGATTAGATACGAGCGAAAGAGTTAGCCTCAATTCTTATCCGGGTAATTGTTTTTGTACAACACGTCTTTAGAATAACCATGGTTGATTTACCAGCGAGGCATAGATTCGGAACATACGCACTAATTTTTGCCCTGTTAGCCATAGCATTCTCTGGACTTTCCAAAGGAGCCGTGTGGGCAACGGTTGATGATGATTCAACCACAACAATTCAGGACGAAGTTTGGGGAGAAGTGATTGTTAACGTCACAATTGAGAGTGATTTACAGCTTCGGGAAATGGATATTGAGATACTCAGCACGGATTATATAGTTGAATTTGATGAAGAACAAGAACCAACAGAAATTTACAGGTCTGAAACTTATGATGAGTTGGCACAAAGTTCCGAAGGGAATGTGAGTTCAACATTCGAAGACATAGATGCTGCAGGATATACGGCCGAATGGATGATTTGGATTGGAATCGGAACCGTTCTAATCACGGCAATATTGTGTTTTTGTTCTCTTGCACTGGTGATGCCAAGTCGCCCTACTTTATGGGCGGGCGGCATATCTTCAGTAGTGCTTTTATTCACTCCCATTATTTGGTACCTCAATCTTCCTTCAGACGGAGTATATGAACAAGAATATTTGACCTGGGTCTCGATAGGAGGGGGCTCATTCTTGATTAATTTTGACCCCACGCCCTCAATGGGTGTATTCTTGTCAATCCTTGGTGGATTATGCTCGGCTGCTATGATGGGGATGATTATTCTTTACAATCGCGCCGAACCGACTGAAGAAATACCAAAATGGATGATTGCGGATGAATTCACTATATTGCCGAAATCAACTCTTCAGGATTTGATTTCATGGGATAGGGAATCGTTCAGGATTAATTTTTCTGATATTAAGTCTCAACCGAAAAAATTGATCATGCCAGTCATCCAAATAACAATGATCATTCTCTTTTCATTCGCATTATCAGGTACTTGGGCAAGTTATACAATTGGTTTTGACGATATTCAACCAGGTTTGGGAAATGAAGATATTTTCTTTACTGCAGAAGAAGTAAGTATGGGCATGGGTGATGAATCGATAAAAATTTCTTATGGCATGGGTTTTGACAAATCTTGGGATGAAATGGGCGAAGTCATTGGTCAGTCAGTAACAATTGGTACGATTGCAATATGGATGCTGATCCTGAGTCTGGTTTGGCGATTTGCAGTTTCAACTGGTGGCTCACAGAAAATTCCGGCTCTTTGTCAGCATCACCGCATTATTGACACATTACTGGCGACTGGGGGATCTCTACTTGCATTCGTCTCTCTACTGTATTTCATGGTAAAATCACCATCTAGTGATGAATTATTCTCTGACATTCCCAATGAAATTATTGATGGTGGAACTTCATTTCTTATCCTATCTTTGATGATTTTGCTTGTCCCATTTTCAATAGCGGTTTTCACATTTGGTGAATACGGGGCCCCGGTTCGGACCTTACTGCGTTCTTTTGGTATCCCAATTCCAGGCGAAGAGGAAGATGTTGCTGCAGCGACGTCGACTTCAGAAAGGTCTGAGGGGGTTGGTTCAATTCTCCAAAATGCATTCAAAGATCAAAGAATTAGTGGGTTGCCTTGGGTGACAATTAGTGTTGTCATACTGGTACTATTTGCTGTGGGCGGTGGTGGTTATCTCGCTTACAAAATCGTAGGGAGTATCGATGATTCAGAAGGTACGCAAACTATGATGTTGTATAATCTGAGTTATGATGAGTTCGGAGGAGATATCAGTACAGACAGTGTCAATGTAGCAGGTGGACAGGATGTATCTTGGACCTTCGATCAAGAGTCCGGGCCAGATGGTTTCTCGTTAGTGAGTATATTCATCACCTTTGACTATGATGAGACAGATATTGACCCATTCTGTGATACATTGGATGTTGCATTGACTCAACCTCCCATAATGTTCGACGACCAAAATTCAACATCCCTAGGTTCGGCCGATGACTGTAGTGAAGTCAATTTGGTATTGAATATCGAACGTTGGTTCGAAGGCGCACAATTAGATGGCGCTCAAGTGTGGATGGATTCAGATGAAGTCGGTGATGCGCTGGCTTATTTCAACGAACATGACGGCGGGGTGGGGACTTGGGAGTTTACGATTCAGATTGAGGACAACGGTGGCCCATTAGAGAATGGTGAATCAGTCTCAATGACAATATCGCCTGTGTTTGCAAGTATGTCAATTACCGAAGTTATCTGAGGGGTTACCCATCCATCCGTATACGAAGCAAAGGGTACCCTATGGTAATATATACACAAATGGGGTACCCATACTGATATTGCCGGTGTAATTACTAAATGCTTAAGATACTGGCCTGAAAGGTATGAGCCAACTAAAAGCTATGATCTTTACTTTGATGATGCTAACAGTTCCTTTGGCAGGATGTACTGGTGATGATGACCCAGCTGATGTTGGATGTACAAATACAGATGCTAATAACTACAATGAAAATGTTACTAAAGATGATGGATCTTGTGATTATGATTTAGATGATGATGGGGTACAAGATAGATATGAAGTCGATGGATGTACAGATAATACTGCTAATAATTACATGAATTCTGCTACTGATGAAGACGGATCTTGTGATTATGATTTGGATGATGATGGAGTATTGGATGCAGATGAGATTCTAGGATGTACCGATTCTGCTGCTAATAATTATAAATTTCGTGCTACTGATGACGACGGGTCTTGTGATTATGATTTAGATGATGATGAAGTGTTAGATGCAGATGAGATTCTGGGATGTACCGATTCTACGGCAAATAACTACAATTCAGAAGCTACTGATGAAGACGGGTCTTGTGATTATGATTTGGATGATGATGGAGTATTAGATGCAGATGAAATTCTGGGATGTACCGATTCTACGGCAAATAACTACAATTCAGAAGCAACTGATGAAGACGGGTCTTGTGATTATGATTTGGATGATGATGGAGTGTTAGATGCAGATGAGATTCTAGGATGTACCGATTCTGCTGCTAATAACTATAATTCAGAGGCTACTGATGAAGACGGGTCTTGTGATTATGATTTAGGTGATGTTGGAGTTGGATCCATATCTGCAGGAATTGCTCACACATGTGCTATTCTTGATAATGGGTCTGTAAGTTGTTGGGGGTACAATGGGTATGGTCAACTTGGAGATGGAACTAATACTAATAGAAATACATCTACTCAAACATCTAGTTTAGGAAGTGGGAGAACTGCAGTTGCAATAACTGCAGGACAATATCATACATGTGCAATTCTTGATGATGGTTCTGTAAGTTGTTGGGGAGATAATGCTGAAGGTCAACTTGGAGATGGAACTATTACTGATAGAAATACACCTACTCAAACATCTAGTTTAGGAACAGATAGAACTGCAGTTGCAATAACTGCAGGAGATTATTACACATGTGCAATTCTTGATGATGGATCTGTAAGTTGTTGGGGATGGAATGGTGATGGTCAACTTGGAGATGGAACTAACACTGATAGAAATACACCTACTCAAACATCTAGTTTAGGAACAGATAGAACTGCAGTGGAAATATCTGCAGGAAGATATCACACATGTACAATTCTTGATGATGGATCTGTAAGTTGTTGGGGAAGTAATGGCTATGGTCAACTTGGAGATGGAACTACTACTCATAGAAATACACCTACTCAAACATCTAGTTTAGGAACAGATAGAACTGCAGTTGCAATATCTGCAGGATATGGTCACACATGTGCAATTCTTGATGATGGGTCTGTAAGTTGTTGGGGATGGAATGACCGGGGTCAAATTGGAGATGGAACTAATACTAATAGAAATACACCTACTCAAACATCTAGTTTAGGAACAGATAGAACTGCAGTTGCAATAACTGCAGGATATGCTCACACATGTGCAATTCTTGATGATGGATCTGTAAGTTGTTGGGGATGGAATGACCGGGGTCAAATTGGAGATGGAACTAATACTAATAGAAATACACCTACTCAAACATCTAGTTTAGGAACAGATAGAACTGCAGTTGCAATAACTGCAGGAGGATTTCACACATGTGCAATTCTTGATGATGGATCTGTAAGTTGTTGGGGACGGAATCAATATTATGGTGCACTTGGAGATGGAACTAATACTGATAGAAATACACCTACTCAAACATCTAGTTTAGGAGAATGGCGAACTGCAGTTGCAATAACCACAGGACATCTACACACATGTGCAATTCTTGATGATGGGTCTGTAAGTTGTTGGGGGTACAATGGGTATGGTCAACTTGGAGATGGAACTACTACTGATAGAAATACACCTACTGCGATTTAAATATAATAACTGCTATTCATCATAATCCCTAGGGGATACTGAAACTATAGCGCCCCCCTTTGCTTATTTTGAATAACTAATGGGTTTTAGTGACAATCCCAATGGTTCAGATTTTACCATAGTAACCGATGTACTGCAATACAGAGTATTCCCTACCCTTTGCTCAATTATATGCTCTCAAAAACTTCCCAACTAACTGGCTTCCAATTTATCTCAGAATCTACAGTTGCATTCATTCCACATTTCTCACATTTGATTTGAATCATCACATGAGTTAATTCAATCTCTAGTACATCCTTTGTTGCATCAAAGGATTCTTCGTTCCATACATGTTCACAGTTATTCATAGAATTGTAATTCAATAATAGGGAGTTATTAATTATTTTGTAAATCTTGATACTTCAAATATATTATTATTCAAATGAGTGAAATTAGCAATATTTGTTACATTCTTTTCACCTTGAAGGACAATCTTCCTTGCATCAGAAAAAAAATCATTCATCACAACTCTTGTTTGAGGATATTTAGCCCACTGAAGTTTAAGCACACAACCAACACTACGATCTCGTATTCTATGTGGCCTTATATTGAGGATACGCCCGATTCTTATGTCTGCATAATATTCCACCTCTTCAATTATTAATACTACTTTTTTTTGTAAAATAGACTCTCCTAAACAAAATTCATCAATTAATTGATCTTTGACAATGACTGGGATAGTAAAACTATGTGAACCACCTTTATCTAATCCAAAAAAAGATTTATTCGGTGCGTTACTAAATTTAAGTATTCCACGCATAAATTACTCAAGTGATGGATGTACTTAGTTTTTATCGCTAAAGCTATATACCCTGCTAAAACAGGCAAAATTCATGCCTCGTATTTCTCAAGTCAAGCCAAAATCTGTTAGGGCTGACCAAATTAAAAAAAGACTAGATTCAAGTTCGACAAGTGATAGTCTACCGGTTTGGGAAGGAGAAAAAAGCATTCAATGCAAAGTAATCAAGATTCCATTAGATCATCTTCTTTTCCGTTTGGCTAATGGGAGAACAGTGGATGCTCAACAATATGCAATTGCGACAAAGGTAACTTTCCGCTATTCTGATGGTACTGAATCATCACCTTGTAACGATACGACCTTCAGTCCGGAAAACCAAGGTAATCAAGATTCTCAAGATCATCAATATGAATTGCTCTTAAATGAGGCAAAGAAAGCAGGCGGTAGAGTAGGCTCCAGAAATTTAATTGATATATTGTCTTCTGATGGTTATCAAAATACAGATCGCCCAGTAATAACTCTTGACGGGGTTTTGATTAATGGAAATTGTAGAGTTGCAACAATAGAATATTTACTTAAAAATAATGTGACAATAAAAAATATAGATTCACAAAATCCTATGATAGAAGTCAAGGTTGTGCCAACACCTCCAGCCGATGAAAGTACAATTGAAGAATTGGAGAGACAACTTCAACTTGGTGACGTAGGTAGATTAGAATATAATTGGATTCAGATCACAACGGATATGAGGAAGAAAAAGCGAGAGTATGGTAATGGTAATGATGCAGTAAAGAAAGTTCACCAACTATATGGACATTTAACAGAATATAAAACTTTGAATGATGTTAAAATGTGGTTGGAGGCAAGAGCTTTGCTTGACTCTACTTTGAAGTCATTGAACCGAGAAGGCCAAGCTTACGGATTGAATCCTCCTCAATACCTATTCAAATCCGCGATAATAGTTCAAAACAGGGCAAAAAAAGATGACTGGTTGAATGCAGAGAATTCTACTGGATTGAAAACCATCGTAGAAGTGATGATGCAAATTAGCATCGAAAACAAGGCTGAAAGAGAATTGAGATATGATTTAGTGGAAATCAAGAATGAATACGATCTAAATGAAATGTTAAATTCTTTATCCAATTCAGGACAGATTTTAATTGAGTCCTCCGAAAAAATTAATCCTATTACAAGTAAGAAAAAAGTTACCAAAAAAATTAAAATAAAAAATAATTTAACAACAGAGGAAATTGAGAAAGCTGCAAAAGTGATACGAAAAACTGCATCAGATATCAAAGAAAGTCATGATGATAAGGACTTAGAAAATAAACCTCTGAAGAAACTAAATGAAATAGCTAACAATCTTCGTTATTACACTGAAGCAGTAGAAAAAGCGAAAGCAAATAAAATTCCATTGGATAATAACGAATTAAAAATTCAATTTGAATCCATACTAAAACAAATTAATATCGAATTAAATAAATTAAAATAATGGTGTTTCGATGGGATTGATTAGATTTCAAAGCAAAAATAAAACAATCGTCGAACTCGTTTTTGATGATGAAACTGAATGCGAAAATACCTACTATTATATCCAATCAATATTAGATGAAGACATAAAGATGGATAAAAATAAATTGAATGTGTTACGATTAGGCATAAAGAGTTTAGAATATCTAATCGTAAGTCTTGATTGGGAAACGGATCTTGATATGGATGAAGATATAGTTCAAGAATTAAAGAATTTTTATGTTACCCAAGAAAAATTAATCGCTCCTGACACCACATCTATATGGGATCATAATTCGATAAATAACTATCTAAAAAATGAATATCATGTCAAACGCACACCAACTAATTTTCAAATTTCAAATTTAGAAAAAATGCTATTAAGGAAATCTGCCGCTTCATTCTCAGTACCAGGTTCAGGTAAAACTTCTGAAGGATTATGTTACTGGCTATGTCAAAAAAGTACTAATGGAAAATTACTTGTTGTATTGCCTAAGATCGGTTTTTTAGCATGGGAAGAAGAATTTCAAGAATGGATAGGTTGGGGTTCGGACAAGGTAATCCGATTGGATATTCCCAAAGAACGGTTTGATGATAAAATTACTAATAATCCAGATGCAGAAGTATATCTGATAACTTATGCCAGACTTTGGAGAAATCAAGAGAAATTATCTCTCATGATGTCTAATGGTTCTTGGTCGATGATTCTCGATGAAAGTCACAATATCAAGAGACATTCTGGCTCATATTCTACAGCAGTTAGGAAAATCGGAAATTATGCTAGGGAGACAAGAATGATTCTCACCGGTACACCAGCTCCTCAGGGGGAAGCAGATTTGTGGCCCCAAGTAGAATTTTTACGTAATGCTAAATTAAGCCCTAAGGAATGCACTAAATGGGTAAAAGATGTAAAAGTTCGAACAACGAAAGAACAATTAGGATTAAAAGACCCAAAATTCAATATAATTTCACAACCACTGCCAGAATCTCACCTTAGATTGTATGAATTATTAACTTCACGTCTAGCTAGAAGAGTAGAATCTCAGGGAAATTTTGAATATTCTGATCGTCTAAATTCTATCCGTCGGCACATAATGGATATAATTAGGGCAGCTTCAAATCCAAGAATTCTATGCCAAATGCAAGAATTTACAGGAATCTTGTCTCCGGAAATAGTAAGGGATGTTTTAGATACAGAATCGTGGAAAATAAAAGAGACTATCAGAATTGTAAATTCACTTGTAAGTAAAAATAAAAAGGTCATAGTTTGGTCTTATTTTAATGAAAATACTGATGAAATCGCCGCACGATTAAACCATCTCAATCCAAAAGTCATTCGAGGAAGCACCCCTTCTGCAAAAATAGATTCTTCAACAATCGAAGATGAAATAGAAGATTACACTAGAGAAGGAATATTGAGAGATTTCAAAAATAATGAAAATTGTAGAATAATAATTGCAAATCCAGCAGCATGTGGGGAGAGTATTAGTCTTCACCATTGGTGTCATGATGCAATATATTTTGATAGGAATTATAATGCTGGGCAATTCTTACAATCATGTGATAGGATACATCGCTACGGGAAGTTGCCCGGTACGGATCGTATAACTTGTGCAGAAACTTTGGTTACTTACCACATTTTAGAAAGTAGTAACACTATTGATGAACGAATTTCAACAAGACTAAATGAAAAGATTGAAAATCAAAAAAGAATATTGGACTCTGGTGACTATTCCAATCCGATAGAGGAAGAAGGGACAAATTCTAATGATAATTCTGGAATGTCAAATGCAGATCGAGAAGATTTTGTAGAATATTTGAAGTCATGCCTTGGTGAATAATCATGTATTTCGTGTTTGATGATATCAATGCGTCAGATATAGATGGATTAGTCGAACTACTGTCCTGGAAAAATAATGAGATATCAGCATCTGATTTAGGTGATATTATAAATTTATTAGGCGCTACTCAGAGATCTCTCGAATTAGGACTAAATCTTGAATTAATAATAAAAAAAAACGATAAACATGTGATAAATAACGATTATTTTTCAAAAATATTAAATTCAAGGATAGAGAAAAGAAGAAAATTAATTTTTCACTTAGCTAGCCTCAATACTAATTTTTTAAGTGCTTTATTACTTTGTTCAGCCAGAGGAATTATAGTGAGAGGAAGTAAACGAATAACCCAAATTTTATCTTATGCTGGACTTTTATTGCCATTGGATGAAAAAGGTGAAAGATGGTGGCTTGAATTACGCTGGTTTTTAAGAAAACAGACTCCTCAGGAAATCGAAAAACTTGGGAATATCGGAGACTTGGGAGAATTACTTTCCATGAATTATGAAAAAAATCGACTCAATGGAAGACAAGGTATCGAGAGAGTTTCTGTAATAGATGGAGATAATAGGGGATTTGACATCCTATCTTTCGCAGATATTGATTCAGATGAGCTTAAGAGGATAGAAGTCAAAGCTTCATCGCAAAAAATTGACTATGCTAAAATATATATTACTTGGAATGAATGGATTACTGCCAAATCATTTGGTATACATGAATTTCATTTATGGCCAAATGTTCATTCACGATCTCTTGAGCCAATTATCGTCACAGTAGAGTCTCTCGATCATTTTATACCAAATACTCATAAAAATGTTGAATGGAATTCCATTATTGTGCCAATGAGAATTCTTATTCAATGAGATAAAATAAAATAAGTTGTGAAATTATGGATATTATACCTAAAAAAGTAGAGAATGATTTGGTTAACGGAAAGCTATACCAATTCTCAAAATGGCCGAATGGAGATTTACCTGACGTTGCTATTGGAATGTATACAATATGGAACGAAGATATGTTTGCATACGTTGGTATTTCTGGTATCAGCCTTAAAAATGAAGATTTTGCTATGAAGTCAAAAAAGATTAGAGGATTAAAGCAGAGATTGAATTATCATAGAAGTGGGGGACTCGGGGGAGATAAATTCTGTGTATATGTATTTGAAAGATTTATTTCAAAGGAATTGACTCTCGAGGACCTAAATAAGATGTCAAAGAAAGAAATAACTTTGGGAAAACTCAATCGAGAATTCATACGTAATAATTTGACATATCGATTTACAATTCTTGATTCTGCTAAAAAAGCAAGAGATTATGAGAAAATTATCAAAAAGGGCGGAATTAAATCAATTGGTAAACCATATTTGAATGGATGAAATAATTTGAAGATATGCATTAATTATCAACAATCAAAACTTCTCCACATATTTCGAATTAATCATCCATCTTACTAATCTAGAAGATAGAGAATTATGTAGTGGCTTATTTGCAATTACTCTACAACAATGCTCCTCGTGAGGTGCAATATCATACGGTGAGCTTGGCATTGTTTTTGGAGTAGACTTTTCAATTAACTTATGAGATATATGGTGTTAATGGCCACTGCCCCACCTAGGGTGATCGTTTGGCTCTGGAAATTTATCTATTGGATCTGGAAGGGTCGGATTCTTTCTACAAGCCTCTCCATCAACCCTATACTCCTCAACACAGTCATCGCACCATATCTCTACTGAACAACCTGAACTGGGAGTAGTGGAAAGACAATCAGTACAAATTCTACTTTTACAGCCACCATGACATGGATTTTGACAATTCATACATGAGGTAAAACATTCATCATTGTTCCAATCGCAGGATGAAACCTGGCATTTCACCATATAAATCTAAGAAGCCGTTCTTTATAAGTTATGTAAATTTTTGGTAACACTTGAATACATACACCTAATTGATACATACGTCATAATCATACTCTTTGCTCAATTATATACTCTCAAAAACTTCTCCACATTGAACATTCCTCATAATTGTGAAAAATTTGCAATATTAGATTTAGGAGTAGCCCGTTGAGAGCCCTATAGTGTCTATTTTACAAAAAGTTATTTCTATTTAACAAGAGTAGCCTATTATTTATGAGACGAGCCCCATCAGACCCAGATGGAGACTATCCAATCATATTTTTACAAGGTACAGATTACGTTCTATTTGAAAATGGACGATTGGCAAAATTTGATGTTGAAGAATTAGAAGAGTTGAATTCCCACTACTCCTTTTTTTATGATGATATACTAAATATTAAAAATTTAAAATTTACAAAAAAAAAGGATTATAGTGACATAATCTCTAAACTAAAAAAGCCCAGAGTGAGATTAGTTAACTCATTTTTATTTATTTCTCTTATTTTTTTATTTTATCATTTTTCTATTATCTTAATCGACCTTGTTCAAGATAATTTTAATTTTCCACTTTCTTGGTTGATAGGTTTTGTGATTTTCTTCATTGTCTTCTTTGATTTCTTTATCCCAGATATAATCGAAAGAAATGGAAATTATTCAACTATTACAATAGATAATTCATACAATAATTATCCGATATCTCTCAGAACAAATGATAAATCATTAAAAGATAATTATCTTGATTTTATTATTGGATTTACTAGATTTGGTATTTTTATTACATTATTAATTTCCGGACAAGAAGATAATCTTATTTCATTGATTATTACATTATCAACTGCAATGATTGTTTTTTTCTTACCTTTCATTCCTTTTTTACCAGGAGAAATTTTATCTCAATATAAAAGAATTAAAAAATGGTCTAAAATTCAACAACTTACTTCTTTGGAATTTTACCTAAAATTTTCAGAAATTAGAAATCAGATACTTGATGATTATAGGGAAAATATAAATTCTAAATATGAAATTTCCATTGAAGATTTACTAAGTAAAAATGAATCATCAATTCTTGAATATAAGGCCTCGATGTGGACGAGATACAAGACAGTAAGCAAGATTGCCACTAAAGAAATTGTAGACATAGGAAAGAAGGATAAGGTTCTAGAAGATGAGATTCTCCACACCGTTGCTGCATTTCTAAACACTGAAGGAGGAACACTCCTGATAGGAGTTAAAGATAAGCCACTCTCATGGGGTACTAAGTTAGCAGAAGTGTTTGGTATAGAAAATGATTACAAATGGTTAGGAAAAAATAATCGCGATGCAGACGGTTATATTCAGGCTGTGTATCAAGTATTGAATAATGGAATCCCAAATCTATCTATCACGGTCAAGTACGTCATTGTAACGATTGAGCAATCCGGTGGAAAAGATATCTGTAGAATTGAGGTTACGCCTCTTCCAAAAATACGGGATGGAGAATTATATATCAAAGAACGTTCTAAACCCGACCCTGATGGTGAAGGGAATTTTTATGTAAGGATTGGTTCTAGTTCACATAAGCAATCCGTTCGATCAGGTTCTCGATATATACGTGATAATTTCCCTCCTCCAAATTTTAAAGATACATAAGTAGAATCGATGTGGTACTTAATATCAAGCTCCAAACCAATCTTACCTAGTTCTTTACAACTTGTATAAATAGAGTTAATGTAATCAATTGTCTTAATTTTCATTCTTTTCGGCTGCAGATTGTGCTCGAGCCTTGAAATCTTGATTCGTATCCGTTTTGTCAGCGTGAGCTTGTATTCGTGATGCGCTCTTTGCATCCATTCTCTGACTCCATCGTCCCGAACTACCAGATGATTGTCGTGATGAATCGTGAGCCTGGTTGTTCGGGTTCATCTGATTGGAGCGATTGTCAGTTCCACTTTTGTTGGCTCTGTTATTGGGATTCAGGCTATTTGACCGTTGATCTTTTTGAGATTTAGACATCCTTGAATGTCTCCGCGAATTTCCTTTGCCACGCGATGACCCTCCTTTGCCCGAACCTCTTGACACGTCATCTCCTCATCTAATCTTCATTACTCTCTACTTTGAATCTTCCCACATGTTATTACGAGATAAGGATATAACAGATTTTTCGACATGTTCCGGCTTTAATTTGGATTTTATTCCACTGGCTTCCATATTCTTAGCTATACAATATATCCCGGATCGTACTCCAAGAACTAAGTTATTGACAATTGTGAGCTCATCACGATTTGATATCTCCTCGACTTCTCGCTCCCAAGCAGCCCTTAGATAATCATTCGACTCAATTCTTTCAATCATAGAGTCCAACGCACCAATCAGTGATATTTGCTCATTAGGTTTGTGTGTATGCAGAGAAACCTCCTCGCCGAGAAGAGCCCGCCATCTCGCCAAATCTCCAGAGATTTTGGCTTCATCAGGGATCCATAATTCCATACTTCCTCTCGTTTGAAGAGCTAATCTTGGATGATCAATCATGATCCCCAATTCTCCTGCATCACCTCGTTCAGATTCCGTGTCTCCAAAAGATAGTGTGTTATCTGAAGAAATCATCAAACGGGTATCATCGACTATGAACAACTTGGCATGTGTCTCCATTGGCTCATTGTATGCCACTGGAAGCAAATGGAAGGGACGTGAAACACTTTCACCTCTGACCTTCGTAAATTTCTCCACTTCAGGATTTTTCTTACCTTCAACATTTTTTTGAATAAATTCGACAGAATCTCCAGATTTAAGGCCATACTTGAAAAAAAACTTGGGGCTGATGAATACTCTTTTTTTGCTTTTTTTTAGGAATATAAAACCAAATCCATTATTATGAATTTGATGGACTTTTCCTTTTATTACTTTAGTACGGCCTTCCGTCTGTCTTAATTGTTGCAGTTGTTTCTTAGCTTCCCTCCGTCCTCTTTTGTCAACTTCGTCAAATGGCCTCGATTTTGGAGCATGTCGACCCCACCAAATGTGTACATAAGCTTGGTTTTTCGAGGCACGCTGGGCAATTCTCCGAATGGTTGCTTTATCCAAACCGTTGCTTCTCAAACCATCACTAGCCATAACGATACGCTTGTCGAATCGTTCTATACAATCAGCCATGAAAGGACGGTGTTCTAGAGTACGAATCAATGACCACGTGGGCCTTTCGGCAATATCTCTTAACAGTCGTTCCAATTTATTATAAGCATACCAATCTTCATCTGATTTTATGATATCGTTTTTTATCTCAGCAATTTGCTTTTCAACAACATCACTTAGAGCAAAGTTAGGATGTTTTAATTTTTCTAAATTAGAATTCATCTTGTTAATGTCTTTTATCAATTGATTTGGCACCCAATCTTCTTCATTGGAAACTTCAAGCATTGATTTCGCACAATTAATATCCTTGATCAATAAACCAGATTCGAGGACACCCGAATCCAATGACCCACTGAACAGATTGCATGAACAGATGAATGCCATACCGGTGTCAGATATGATTAATTTTGCATGATTCGACTTAGGAGAAATTCCGCCTTTCAGTTTGAATCGCTTGTCTTTGGCTAGTATGGAGATATATTCCTCAGTATTTTGGATATCTTTAGGCGATCGGCCACGCTCGGGCTCACCGAATGAAAGGAGAATATCTGGTTTCATCTCTGCAGAAGCCTCTGCCAGTAGTTCAGCCATATCATCTGAAAAACGTGGATTGCTGAACGATGTTACAATGAATACCTGTTTCTTGGCCGATAGAATTACTTCTTGTGCAGCACCCCACATATCTTGGCGAAATCCAACAACCTGTTTGACCCAATCAAGGCGTGGGCGATCATCGTTTTTTATCTGTTCAAGGATTATATCAAGGATGTTCAATGCATTTTCTTGGTTGGGTTCTTTTTTGAAACTGCGTAATGCCTTAATTTCTGGAGAATACGGCCATTCGTGTTCAGTTTCTGTCACTTCAGATTCTTCCATTTCAAATCCTGATTCTTTGTCGATATAATCGCCTATCAATTGCTTGAAAGGTCCTTCTTCATACACCCAAAATTTTCGTTTTACTCCATCCTCTTTCTGAGAAATCTTTGTTCTTAGGAATATGACCTCGTTTTTTGATTCCAAACTCTCAAGACGCACATGTCTCAGAATATTTTTCCTATCTATTTTCGATTCACCTGCTAACCATCCTAAGAAAGGTGCTGCCAACTCCTTGACTTCACCTTCAGATTTAGTTACATCTAACCTTTGAATCGGCCCTAATTGATGAATGGAGCCAGTGAAATCATCATCAAGACTGAGGTCTTTTTCCCTCATATTCCAGTATTTCCCTTTCCATAAATCCCTCACTACAAGAGTGGTAAATTCATGATTATTGGAAATTGATGAATATGAACGGGAGAGTGCATCTAATCGATGTACAGATTGCGAATTGGATTCAATCTTCTTGTTTGAGTTAACAACATCCATGAGAGGTTTTAGAGGATCATCTTTCTCTACTCTGAAGACAGCATTTAGAATTTCAATTGGAATATCAAGAATCATACTAGCCTCACTCAAATTTTCACATCCTAGATTATTTTTCCTTGATTACGAACCGATTCAAGGAACCGCGATAATTGCCCCTCGCCTTCTGCCCAATCAGTATTTTCGATATGATCAATGGATGAAATTACAACAAGGCCTTCTCGGGCACGAGATAGGGCCACGTTGATTCGTCGAGGGTCACGAAAGAAACCCCACCTTCGCGATGAGCCTGTACGCTTGTTGCTGCGTACAAGACTGAGGAGAATAAAATCTGCTTCCTTTCCTTGGAAACCGTCCACTGTCCTGACATTGTCTTTATATTTCTTCGGAAGATTGCCACGTATTTCTGCAACTTGCCCTTTGTAGGGAGTAATGGCTATGGCGTCATATCCACTGTTAAGAAGTTCCTTAAGACGCTTGGCGGCAAACTTTGCTTCTGCCTTGTTGCAGTATGATTTGGTGCGATTACTCTCTGAACCGTATGGAATATCCGCCATGAGAAGTCTCTCAGCATGTTCTCCAAATACACATGGGAGTTGATCATCTTCAAAACTATTTATCTTCTGAATGGAGAATGGTTTTCCATAGAAAATCTCACCAACTGAATCAGATAGTGATTGGAACATCCGCCACTGATTAGATAGAACATCTCCATCAGTATCATGGTGAATTAATTGGAATGGTTGGAGCCATGATTCAATTTGTCCAGAAATGTTTGTTGGAATGAATTCTTCACGTTTCGCAAACAGTGTTGAGAGCTCTACTAATTCGCGTTCTATACTATCTCTGAATTTTCTGTTTTCCCAATTGTTCAATCCATCATTGATGCAATCTTCAATTGCATTCTGTATTTCCGGCAATTCAAATGGAGGGAGTTGAAGATGATCGCCAATTATCAGAGTATTCATCGAAATTGATACGGGACCGATCAACTCAGAAGGATATGATTTCCCGGCTTCTTCTATGATGCTGAAATCGAATGGCTCTCCAGAATGTTGCAAATTCTCCATTGTACGATCCAAGGTAGTGGTGCAAACGACAGAGGCCGTTCGAATGGCCAAATCCTCTACCCATGTAGCCAACTTACCGATTTCTCGCATCTTCTTCTTGGAAATCGAAATATCCTTGAGGATTCTGTTGGTGATGGTTTCGGGCAAAACATCTGGACTTATGTCGCGTTCTACATCAGATTCACTATGATTAATTCGGACGACATCAAAAGAATCGTCTAATTCCTCTCGAATACGGTTCGATAGATGATCAAGAGCCAGATGTTCCTTTGCACTTACTAAAATCCTAGCACAGGGGTTGTCCTTGAGGATGTCTTTCACAATCTGACATGCAGTCCACGTTTTACCAGTCCCTGGCGGCCCCTGAAGGGCCATGATATTGCGTTTTTGAGACAATCTCCATTCATCCAAATTTCTCGTATTTACTGGTAACCGGAGTATGTTTCGTATCGCTTCTTTTCGTACTCCCAATCTGATAAGTTTCTCCTTCCGCATCATCAATGCTCTCTGCGGGATACTTGCCAGTTTCAGATATCCTGAACTAGATAATTTAGCATTCTTCTGCAACGATTTAACCGTTAGAAGGAACGGGTCATTTTCGTAGATTTTTTCCAACTTCCAGATATCACTGTCCTCCCATTGAAATACACGTTCGGATGAATTCAATGCAACATCCATTTCTCGGTTACGTATCGCAGCTTCCCATAAATCATGTGCATTGCCATTTCCATCGCGTCGCTCGATTCGAATGGTGGCAATCCCCTTCTTGATATCGTGTTCCTCTAATTCATATCTGTAGCACGAATTTTCAGCATGACGAAATTCCGCTGCAAGTGTTCCGACAAAATTACGGATCGTATCATCATAACTACCCGCATTCCAGATTTTTGTTTTCCCTTGCCAACAAAGCGCCCTTTCAATCCAAGGATTCACAAGATAAGGGTCTGGATATGGAGAAATTTGTATTGGAATTTCAACGCCATGTGCATCAGAATCAGGCGTTTTTGAAGGCATCCAAAAGCCATGTTTATTGGCTGTAATTCTAAATTTATCACGATTATATTCAATCCACATGGAATGATTTTCTTCATCGAGATTTACAATCAATTTTCCATTTCCTTGTGTATTGTTGTCTTTGCGAAAGACCAAGCCGTCAATTCTTGATAGGATAGTCTCAATCGATTTACACCTAGAAAATGACTTAGCTTGATTTGGTAGACAAAATTTTGCTGCAATCTTTGCAATAGACAATACATCAGTCTGCTGAATTGAGCCTTTTTTTATATCAGTCAAATCGGGAATCAGAATAAAACGGGTACCGTTGTATTTCTTTTGTTCGAAACTGTAGTTAAATTGAGAGTATGAAACTCCAAATCGACCTGAGATTCCTGCCTTTTCCAATCTCAATAAATCTATCAGAAATGTTGCTAATTCAGTTGGTTGAAATCCGCCGAACTGTGGATTAACTTTGAATAACTCCTCAGTCAAAATATAGTTATGGCTGTGATCTAGTAGAATGGTATATTCCTCATCGGACGGAAAGTGATCAAAAACTCTGGTAATCGGATATCCATCATTCCAAAGTCCCCAGCACGACCTTGCTCTTATTGCGCACATATGATGCAGCGCTGACAAACTAATGCCGCGCGGAATGGTCTTTTTCTTGGACCCGAATAGTGTTACTTCAACTGACATAATAATTTTTTTATATTTCTCAAACATTAGGGTAGTATTTTCAAAACTCAATAATTGGAAGGAGGGTATCTTATTTATACACCAATGCTTCGCCCTTCTTAAATGAATCATTCAAATCAAAATGGTGATTATCTCGTTTTTTTTTGTGTTTTGACCCAAGTAGTACTCTTTCTCCATCAAAACTTCTCCACATATTTCGAATTAATCATCCATCTTACTAATCTAGAAGATAGAGAATTATGTAGTGGCTTATTGGCAATTACTCTACAACAATGCTCTTTGTGAGGTGCAATATCATACGGTGAGCCTGGCATTATTTTTGGAGGAGGTCTAAATTTCTCTTCTTTTGTAAAT
>Ga0209091_10001160_pt1 | contig 23603 bp, 52 predicted proteins | sample ArcticOcean_MG_C_6_FD_187438 | JGI IMG/M metagenome (GOLD analysis project Ga0209091, IMG submission 187438) | Marine microbial communities from western Arctic Ocean - ArcticOcean_MG_CB8_128 (SPAdes) (version 2) | ecosystem: Environmental > Aquatic > Marine > Oceanic | place: Arctic Ocean...
AAATAAAACACCAATATTATACTCAAACGGAGATTCCGTAGTATGGGGAGCGGAGTTGGAAAACAAGGAAACTCAACGATTTTCTGGTATATTATCCAAGGAACTCGGTATGATTGATTGTAATAATGCTTCTGCTGGTGTATCAAATGATTACATATATAGACAAACAATGAGAGATGTAACTCATTGGTTAGAAACAGGTGAATGTTGGAGTGAAGAAAGTGGATGGGTAAATTCAAAAGACCTATTTGTTACAATAGGATGGACATCACCAACACGATTTGAGTGGTGGAATGGAACTTCCTATCAACAAGAAAGATTGTGGAAAGGATATGACAAATGGGGTGATGATGATAAAGATAAAACAACTGAAGATGAATTTGTTTTAAACCAAACACAGGATTTACCATCATATATCAGAACATTTAATCATATATTAGGATTAAGTAGTTGGCTAGATTTGAATGGAATAGGATTTAGTTTCTTTAATACATTCTATAAGTATGATTTATCAGTAGAGGATGGAATAGACAAAGTGGATAACTTTGGTAGAAACGGATATCAACTTTGTCTAGATTATATATGGAAGAATTTACCACAAGATTTTACTAAAAATACAATGTATGAATATTTAAAAGAAGAAGGGGGTGATTTCTTACCAAGAAAACATCCAACAAAAGAATCTCATATATTGTGGGCAAACAAGTTGAAGGAAACAAGAGCAATGTTTGTATTTAGAAAAACTAACAAATTGAAATAATGAAAGAAGAAAAAAAGATATTATCTCTAAATCTTAGAGAAAAACGAATGAAAGAAAACTGTAAATGCCAAAAAGAACATCCAAACAATACTTGTAGATGTGGTCATTCAAAAGGAGAATCATCATTCACCGAACATTTTAATGACATATTTAATCGAAGATAAATTAGGATATGTGAATTAATTTTCGTATATTTATAGTATATATAAAAAATGACACCAGAAGAATATTATTATAGAGGACAATTCAAACCAAGGAAAGCAGCAATGTTTGATATGAGGATAAGATCATTAGAATGGATGTTGTCTTGCTTCAAAAACGGTAAAATACGAAAACGAACTATAATAGGATTGATACCAATATCCCAGTTATATGATTTACTTGAATATTTGGTAGACCTTGAAAGATACGAAGAGTGTTCTATTGTTAAAGAAATAATAGATACGATATATGACAAAACAAAAACAAAAACAAATTTATGAAAGAATTTTACCAAAATAATTCACGTAATCTGGCACCTACGGCCGGTAAGAAATTAACCAAGAAACAACGAAGGGCACATATCATTGAAAATCTAACCAATTGTATAACTGTTGAGAATAATAAGGTAGGTCAAGGTAATAAAGAATTGATGAAGAGACTACAAGAAAAGATAGATATTCTCAAAGCAAAATAAATTAAAACAATAATATAGTGAAACGATTACACAGATTTAAAAACAAAGGATATCTTGGTGGGGTTTGCCATGGTATAGGAGAATACACAGGAACAGACCCAATCATATGGAGAATACTAGCAGTATTTAATCCATTTTTACTAATCTATTTAATACTATGGGCAGTATTGCCGGTAGATAAAACAATCAAATAATATGGCAAGTCAATTTTTCGGTAATAAGAACGATAACAAAACAAGTGATAAGAACACCAATACTAAGATTAAATCTAAAGGTGGTGTAAAGAAGAGTGGAGCGGGAGTAAAGAAAGCCGGTAGAGGCAAATAATCCAATTTTAATTAGGTTTTATCATTAATTTTTCGTATATTTACAAAGTAAATTATAAAGATATGAAGATATACAAGTTAGATAGTAAAGGAAAGTTGAGAGTATTAGAAATAAAATCCACAGATGGATATCTAATACAAACATCAGGTCTATTAGATGGTAAAAAGGTAGAACATAAGAAATTGTGTAAACCAAAAAACCAAGGTAAAGTAAACGAAACCACCGAAATAACTCAATCGGAATTAGAAGCAGATGCATTGGTACTCAAGAAATTGAGAGAAGGATACTTCGAAACGATGGAGGAAGCCAAAACTGTTAAGGTAATTCTACCTATGTTGGCTCATGATTACTTCAAAAAGGAAAAGAAAGTTCAATGGCCTTGTTACGGTCAACCTAAACTCGATGGTATGAGAGGATTGGGTAATGATGGTACATTAGTATCTAGAGCAAATAAAGAAATTACTACATTACCACATATCCAACAAGATTTGGATAATATCACAGAATATATTGATGGAGAATTGTATGCACATGGTAACACATTTCAAGAGAATATGTCTATAATTAAGAAATATAGACCAGGAATCACAGAGAATGTAAAATACCACGTATATGATATGATTTCAGATAAACCCTTTTTAGAGAGGTATAATGAACTCAAATCCATAATCAAAGGTAAAGAACATATCGAACTAGTACCATTGGTAGAAATCAACAATCCACAGGAATTAGAAGACTATTACGGTAACATGATGCAATTGGGATATGAAGGTGTGATGTTAAGATGGGGTTCGAATGGATATAAGATGAACGGTAGAAGTGATAACTTATTAAAATATAAGAAATTCTTTGATGTTTCAGTACCAATCGTAGATATAACACCAAATGATGCAATTCCAACTCATGGAACAATTTGGGTAGAATATAAAGGAAAAGTAGTTAAAACAGGTGCAAGATTATCGCATACCGAAAGAGAAGAGTACTTATCTAATAAGGAAGAGTACATAGGTAAAACAGCAGAAGTAAGGTATTTTGAAACAACCGATGATGGTTCATTGAGATTCCCAGTATTTTGTGGTATAAGACTTGATAAATAACTAACGAATCGAACCCCCTTTTGAACGTATAGGGAACTAAACAATAAGGAAACTATGATAAAGAAAGAATGGATGTGGATGTATTTTAACGATGAATGAACAAAGATACCAATGATGAGCAATACCTTGAGGATGGTGTAGATGACTTTATAGGAAGACCAAAGGAAAAACCCTATAATGATGATGATTATGATAATTAATCCCTTATAATCCCTTATAACCCTACTCACCCATTTCGTTCTTTTGTCGTGGGGGTTCGAAGAGTCGCAAGAAAATATTTTTGAGGAGGATTTTTCCTATTGATAGTATTTATATAAAATAACACCAAGATGAGATGTAAACAATGTAAAGAGTTGATGGTTTTAATAACAACACTACAAGGTAATTATAACCTATGTAAAACGTGTAGTAATGTAGATTTCCCACATAGTGATGATGAAGTCGATTCAGTCGTCATTCGTGGCCGTGATTAATCACCTCATTCTTAAATTCAGGCCTTCAGCCTTCATCAATCCAAGAAAAATGGATTGGAATAATAAAAATTATTCTTAAGAATTCTCGGTAACAGTAATAATTAAAATACAGCACCTCGTACTAATCATAGTAGGGATATAGGGAAACATAGTAGTATAGGAGAAGAGGAACTACATTCACTACATAGGGATACTACGTTCATTCCGTTCCAACTCCAGACACTAAATACTCCCATACTCCCCTAACTGAACAAGTTACCCTATCACCCCACTTAATCCACTTCTGAGAATAAGAGGACCTAAGGGAGTTTAGATTGTATCCGTACCCCAATATCACACTACATAAGACATAACCTTAGAAATCATCTATATACACCAGTCGAGGTGTCATAGCTTTGACTACATCCCTACGGTGTTGAATATTACACCCTATGTCATAATATGATATGATGTATCTACCACTTTTTACCACTTCTTACTAATATATCAATATAGAACTCAGACTCAAGGGGGTCTTTTCGTCTCGTGCCTTTTTTCCTGGCCATTATGACACCATACCATGACAGAGTGTCACCTACACCCCATTCTCCAATTATCATATTCGTAATTTGGGTATAATAATGAACATGACAGCGTGTCACCTCATTGTGAAATTATCAATAAAAGAGCAAAAACCTCGATATATCGTAAATCGTACATAATCGGACATATTGTCATGTTATTTATTTGGTAATGTGGAAAAAAAGTTGTATCTTAAGGGTGAGGAGGGTGGGTAGTTACTTACAAGGGCCATTTGAAAATAATGAAGAAAAGGCTTGGATATACGGAATATTTGTTGTATATTAGTAGTGTAATAATGAGGATATAAACCCAGAGATATGAAAAATAAAGAAAATACAATTACGATACTGATTTGGTTGGGATTGATAGGACTTCTGTTCCTACTATGTGTGTACCTAATACCAGCACTGATTAAAGGTGGTTTTTGGGTATTGTTACAGATGATGTACCACCCGTTTGTGAGTATAATCGTGATATTAAATTTACTAATGTGGCAAATGGTCTATATCAGGTATACCGAAAGAAAAAAGACAGAGAATTTAGATAATTAAACCCAAATTTATGAAAAGAGAGAAGTTATACAGGAATATCCGAGGTGAATACCTTTATTTATTTAATTTTATTAATGAAAATGGGGTATCCTGTGGATTTAATGATATATGGGCTCCAACAAAGAGGGTTGCGTACCAAAATTCAAAGAAATTATACAATAGGAAGGCATACCAACACGAACAATTCGGATGGATGGCCGCAATATTGGTGGATTTCGATAGTTTACATAGAAGTACACGTTCTCAATACCACGAACACCACAGAATGGGCGTGATGATGAGTTGTTAATGAAAATAAACAACAAAAAGCTTGTATAATCCAATAAATAGTCGTATATTACATATGTAATAAGGAAGTGATTATTACATTAACGTTAAAAACCTTAAAAATGACTTACAAAAAAACAATTAGTTCAGTAGAGTATCAAGAATCGGTAGCAAGAGCAAAGAAAAACCCTCAGAATCGTGTTGATACGGTTAGAAAATCTCCATATCATATGATAAATGGAATTCCTCACAAGATGAAAGGTAATAATTGGATTCCACTAACGAAGATTAACTAAAATATTATATTATGAAGTACATACAAAGTGAAGATATATTAATAATGGATGATATTAGAGGGTTCAAACCTTCAATGGACTCTATGAGTGGAACAATTGAGTGGAATAATGGTACTGATTTAGGTAAATACCTCTACGCTACACCAAATTGGGAGGGTGAAGGTCAATGTCCTGTGGATATCTATACCGAGGAAGGTGATTTTCGAAATGTTGCCGTGTTAAAGTTCTCCGATATGAGTAAAATTGACCAAAAGAAGAAATATATAGAGATAGTATCGGAGGTAATTGATACTATTTTAGAAAAAAGATAAATAAGTACGAATAAATTAGGATATATGGATTTTATTTCGTATATTAGACATGTAATGTGATTGATGATTGAGATATAGGTGTTTCCTACTCTAGTCAATCTAATGAAATAACAAGAAAACAACTTGTAAACAAATTATTTTTAATTTTTGATTTCAAAGGGCGTTGTTTCCCTTTAATTTTTCAATTGTTTTTAAGAGAGGGAGTTCTCATAATCTCCCTCTCTACTCATATAGCGTGTTAGTCTCCAATGGAGCAATGCAAATAGAGTTCGGTTCTTCCGTTCTCGACTGTGGTTGAGGTTAAGGGGTTTTCCTCCTCCACACAAAAAGGGACTTTAAACACTCTCTCCTATCCTAAGTGTTCATTCGAACCACCCATCAAGAAGCATAGTCTCTACTTGATGGGTTTATTATGTCATAGTGTTACCCCAATAGCACTTAATGGGTATATATCCGATTTACTGTTACCGGAGTAACACATGACATAGTGTCATATATCTGGTCCCAAACGTTATCAACAATTGGGACGAGATAATGTTAATAAGTTTACATTTGTAACATATAGCCTATCTCTATATGATGTGACACATTGTCAGTAAAAATAAATGAATAAAAGCTTGTGCGTCTCAATTCTTTTCTGTATATTAGACATGTAGTTTGGTTCAAGAGTGAGAGGTGAATTAACTACTTTAAAAACCTTAAAATTATGAGAATATTAACGAGAGAAGAATTAGAGAGAGTTTTACTGAGTAGCGGTTGGGACATGGGATTGGAGTTGTCTAATCCAAGAGTGTATTATACTATACTTAATAAGATTCAGAAATTAAATAATATTAAACTATAAAACCTTAAAAATGAAAAAAGTACAATTATTAAAAAACGGTGGGATGAAATATAGTAATGTTCGTATTGAGAATAACCCGACTGGGAACTTCTCAGATATGGTAGTTATAACCAAAACTCCTACAAAGTTGAAATCACTAAAAGATAAGAAGTTTATTAACATAGATAAAGCTGTTGCCGCTATTGACGTGGCCAGTTTTAATAATATGTTGAAATACAGAAGAGTTGATATAGAGATGATGAACTACGGTATAGTACCATTGGCTGAATCAGCTGCTTGTGGTAAAATAATTTAATTAAACCCTTAAAATAAACACGAAAAAGCTTGTTTATTCCAATAAAAAGTTGTATATTACATATGTAATAAGGAAGTGATTATTACGTTAAACCTTAAAAGATAAAAAATGATGAATTTAGTAAAATTAGAAAGTGTAGGAAGTGTGTTCAATATTGAAGATAACCAAGTTTACCCTCAGATGGAGAATGGAAACCCTGATTTAGAAATGGGTACTTCCTTAGAAGAGGTATCTGATGAGTGGTGGGCAGGACTATCTGCTGAAGATGCGAAATTTCTAGAATTAATTAACCTTTAAAATAAATAAAAGATGATAAATTTAAGCGTAAGTGACCAGTATGATGGTTTAGGTAAGATTGATGAATTGAGAAGTGCCATTGGTGATAACTACTTGGGTAACAATGAGTTACTGAGTGTGAGTAAGAATGGTAATAGATGTATAGTACTGAGAGGTACACAGAAAGTGAGTGAACCTAGTTGGTTGACTTGGAATAGAATGTTTAGTTAAAATATAAAGAATATGAGTAAGTATGAAAATGGTTATATGGGTAAGATTCAGTATTGGACTGGTAAGTTGAATGATGAGGTCTTTAATACGAAAAAGCCTGAATTGGATGAGGTTATGTATCTCCATGAGAAGTTAAGGCACTTCCTTAATAAGCAATGGGATTTGGATAACCTAGACAAAGAGGGTTTTTTAATATAGAGTATCACATAGAAAACATTCTCGGTAAATGAAGTAAAAGGACTATCACTTCACCTAGTATAGTATAGCATCATAGTAGTATAGACAAGACAAATAATAAATTAAAAGTAAATAATAATAATAACACATGAACACAGAACCAATACAAGAATATAAACATCGTAACTGTATTATAGTAGACCACTCAAACGAGCAGTTCCCTAATATGGTTAAAGTAATTAAAACTCCTAAGTTAAGAGTTGATTTCCTTGACAGGAGATATGTAGATATCCACAAGGCAGTACAAGCAATAGAAACCTTCGAATCTGAGAGGTTGATAAATTCAAAAGACATTTACGTGAAAGCCTCACTTGAAGGAGTGGTGGTTACGGAAGGAGAGTATGAAGTTTGAGGTACGAGAACTTCCACCGAACGCTAGTGAGGTGTGGAGAAGGTGAAGTAGCAAACACCCCCCACCCCCCCATAGGGGTAGGTTTCTTGTAACTGGCAAAATACTTTTTTTTTAAAAGAGGCATCGGAGTGGTTTTTATATCGAGGTTAATTTTTTATCCCCAGATAAAGATACCCTATACACACCACCAAGGTGGTATGATGTATCATAATAAGGTATAATCAAATAGTGAGCACCTTGTACTACTTGTTCACCCAGTCATCCCTCTTCTTATAGTAAGAGGTTTTTACTTTTAGTCTTATACTACTATGGTTTACTTTAGAACGTATGGATATACTATTAGTTTGTATATGGGTGCTATTATAAACTTTAGTTAAGAAGTAGAAGGGGATTATACTACTATGGTTTTATATACGTTCACATATACTGGTGTTAATACTACTATGATTAGGATGTGAGCTGATATTATTTGTGTTACCGATGATGTTTTTGGATGGAATATGTGGATCCAATTATTACCAGTCTTTTCGTTTATTGGTAAATATTGGGTTTTATTTGTTCTTGGATATCGAGGTTATAAATTTTAAAATGAAACAAAGAGTAAAATAATACATATTCATTATATGTATATACATGGATGTAGCCTTGTAGTCCATTGATTTAATACAAGGTTTTAATTTTTAATAAATAATTACAATGATGTTTATATTATGTCAACTACTGATTGTAGCGTGTGGTTTGTTAATCGGATACTATATAGGTAGATACGTTGAGAAGAAGAATGATTATCCTTTTTAGAGTTGGGTTGTACACATATACGTTTACACTATTACTACTATGTGAGCTGATATTATTATGGTTACCGTTGATGTTATCCAATTCCCAGCCATAATGGCAATAGGAGGTTTTTCTTATTATCTAATTATTGTCACTAACCCCCATTATGGTGACACAATATAGTTTTGAAAATATTTTATCTTTAATTAGGTTAATTCAAATAAAAGTCGTATATTAGAGTATAATAAGTAATTAATCTTAAAACACTAAATTATGAAAAACGATAAAGCCAAGTACAATCAACTGTTAGATACGGAAACAGAAATGTTTAACGGACATTATAATGGACATATCTCACATGAAGAGTATATTGAAGTTAATGAAGTTTCCTCAGCTATTGAAGAAATCTTCGAAACCAAGTATGGAGAAGATGAAGTTAGACAATGGAGATTAAATAATACAAACACATCGGTTTAGAAATTAAAAAATAAATGAATAAATTGTCAAAAGAACTATCCATACTTCCATATATTAATTCAAATAAGATATGAAAAAGTTAGAAGATAAGATTATAACTACTTTAAAAACAATTTTTGATCCTGAAATCCCAGTAGATATATACGAGTTGGGATTGATTTATGATGTTTCTGTAAATGAACATAATGATGCATTAGTATTAATGACACTAACATCTCCAAACTGTCCTGTGGCAGAATCTTTACCAAAAGATGTTGAAGATAGGGTAAAATCAATCAATGGGATTGTCAATTGTAAAGTTGAACTCACGTTTGACCCACCATGGACTAAAGACATGATGAGTGAAGAAGCTTTATTTGAATTAGGATGGATGTAAAAAATAAACTATGAAAATAAAATCAAAGGTAACATTTAGAGATATAGAATGGACTACTCATCCAGTAGGAGAAGGAATTCGTGGAACATTAGAATTACCAAGTGGTAATACATTATCAATAGTTGCAGGACCACACTCGTATTGTTCACCAAAGATGGATGGTAGTACTCATACTGATTATTCAGAATTTGAAGTAGCAATATTTGATGAGGATGATGAATTCGTATGTGAACCATTGGGTTGGCAAACACGAGGAGACATAAATATATTAATACGCAAACAAGTATAAATTACAATATCGCGGGGTAGAGCAGCAGGTAGCTCGTTGGGCTCATAACCCAAAGGTCACTGGTTCGAATCCAGTCCCCGCTACTAAGAAATAGTATAACAATAATAAATTATGAACAGGCCAATTATACGATTTATAAAAAAATCTGATTTAAAGGAATTAGTTAACTTGTGTAAGTTACATGCAATTTTTGAAGAATCTGAATATGATTCAACTGATAAAGCCTGGAAATTGAACAAATATTTATTTTCAGATTATCCTATTACATATTGTTTAGTTGTAGAACAAGAAGAAGAACTAATTGGGTATGCCACCTATACGAAACAATTTTCAACTTGGGATGCTTCCTTTTATGTTTACATGGATTGTTTGTTTCTAAAGGAAGAAGCAAGAGGAAATGGAATTGGTGAGAGTTTGGTTAATCACATTAAAATAGAAGCAACAAAGTTAAGTTGTAATTTAATTCAATGGCAAACACCATCTTTCAATAAAAGAGCAATAAAATTTTATAACAGAATCGGCGGAGTTTCGAAATCAAAGGAACGTTATTTTTTAAAAACCAACTAAAGAGAACTTGTTACTAAATGAAGTAATTATAAATAAAAGAGAATGGAAATAGAAAACATACACGTTGTAACATTAATGATTATAATGTTAATAATAGGTATATATGATATATTCATCAAAAAGAACAAAGATGAGTAATATTAGACTTCCCGAAAGACAGATGGATAAACACGAATCTCGTATCATGTGGGATTTTCTACACGAAGTATGGTATCCTGATTATCCTTTAAAATATAGAGGTAAGGATGGCTTACAAAAATGGAAATCAGGCAAGTTATCTAAATACCATACCGAAGCTGAAGAACTTCTTCGGGTTAACTATAAATTACAATCTAAACATAAATTACTTCTCAACTCCATTATCCCAAAGTGGAAGATTGATGGTAGAGAAGAGTTTTTAAAATTGTATAAAGAATTTAAAAAGAATTATTCAATAGTGGGTAGATGATGAAAACATATTCACAATTTATGCAAGAAGAACTAGAACCAATAGAAAATAATAGGTTTTCAGAATCGAGTATAATGTTTAATACAGAATTCCATATTAAAAGATTAATAAACGAAATAAGTGAAAAATTATGATAGAAGCAATAGGTTGGCTAGTTATGGCCATTGTAGTAATGATAGTAGGAAAAGCAATTGGAAAAAAAATATGGCCAGAAGATTGGCCTGATTAATTATGAGTTTATTATACAAAGACATAAAAGAAGTATTAACAACAGTTGAAGTAGTCCAAGCAGGAGGCCAGATACAATTAGTATTTACAGGTGACAGTGATGAAGTAACCGGAATAGGTAAAATCCTTGATGGGTATTTAATGACACCAACTGAATTACTTGTCATACTACAAGAAAATAAAATAAAACAATTAAATAAACATTCCAATAATATGAAAACATTCGCTATTACATACCTATCCAAAGAATCCAATTGGGTACAAGAAATAATCACAGTTCAAACAGAAACAATCGATTTGGCCCTACAAGGGTTTAGGGGTGGTAAGGTTGTAGGTATCAAAGAAGTACATAATTCAGGTAAAAATTTATAAATTATGTTAGACGATATTATAGTAATTGGAATAATGGTAGTAATGAGTTCTTTAGGAATATATGATATATTTTATAGAAAAGACCACGTGATGTTAAAGAAAAATAAAAAGAAAAAGAAAAAACGTTAATCATGCAATCAATACTAACAATTATAGCGTTAATACTCTCCATTTTATTCTTGGGTAAGAAATACATTTATAAGAAATCAAAAAAAGGATGTGATACAGGAGGTTGTGGATGCAAATAATAAAGAGGTTTAATAGATTTATAGAAATAGTAGGAATTATTGTATTAATACTTCTATGGGGTATTGCAATATCAATTAGAACCACAGTTAATTGGATAAAACAAAATAGATGAAAACATATTTATTATATTGGGAACTATGAAAAAAATACTTGTAGTACTATTAATAATAGTTACTCAAACGGTACTATCACAATCGGTAGGATATGAAATGAGAACAAATAATAAGTCATATATAGCTGTGACTTTTAAGGGATTTGAACTTAGACATAGAAGTGATGACTCAGAAAATAGATTTACGTATAGACATAACTTGTGGAAAGATTCTTCTAAACTTTATTTAAGTGTACCTTTACATTATAAGATAGAAAAGAACGAATCCACATTAGAACCAAGATTAATATATACGTTTCCTAAATTCAAATTATGGATACAAAAAGAATTTTGGTATAATTCAAATAAAAATACTGCAATTGCAATTGATTATCCATATAAAGAGTACACGTATCGAGTGGGGTGGGATACTTCTAACACTTTTAGATTTCGATTAAAATACAAATTGTAAACAACAGAAAGGATAATGAAAAAAATACTAATGCAAAGCACGGTTGAGTACATGAATAAAACCAATCCAAAGGCCTTGAAGAATTTGGAAAAGGGCCCACCGTTTGAAGTGGGAGGTACGGAAGAAACCGGATTCTACTATACATGGGATATCTCCAGAGAACCCAAAGGAAAATTCAGACAACTATTAGATGGTAGTAAAGCACCAGAGTTAGATGAATTGGTAAAATTAGATGTTATAACGAGATGTCCAGAAAAATACATCTTACAGGATATCGAAACAGGTGAAATATATAAAGGAACAAATTCCACTAAAAAGGGGAGTCAATGGAAAAAATTGATAACCGTTAAGGATAAAAAGTAGTAGCAATGTTGGAGGTGATAATTAAGATGGGAATTAAGATATGAGAAACAACGCAACATTTATTGATAAACATCAATTAAAATTGTTAGGCGAGTTAGACAAGTGGATATACAGTACAACTTGGAAAACCACCAAAGAACAAGAAACCGCAAATGAAGTACGTACCTTAATAACTGTGATAGAAAAACGCGGTCATTATTGGGAAAGTGAAGCAGATTTATTAAACGAACTTAGAGAACAATTTATACAATCAAAAAAGAACAAAAGATATGAGTAAATTAATATGGGATTTATATAACACCAATAGAATTTCAATGGAGGTGGCACAAGAATTACTTGATTGTCATTATAACAGACAACCAACGAGTTACCGATAATATATAACTAATGAGTTTTCAATTTATAATATTGTCATTAATTTTAACGTATATACTTTTTGTTACATATTTAAATAATCGAGATGAATAACGACCCAATTGAAATTGACTCACTAAGAGAAGAGATTCAACGAAATCAAGAAAAGAGTAAAGCATACAGAAGCTTACCTCAACGAATAATGATGGCAAAGTGGGAAGAGTGTGATAGAGATGTATTCAAGTTTTGGGATTCGATAGAATGGGATAGTAGTTGGTTAAAACACGATACACCTGAAGAGAAGAGGGTTAAGGATATAGAACGTGAATACAATAGACATCCATTTAAAGAATTTATAAAAAAAGAATCAATAGAAGTATTATGAAAGAAATAGATTTATATACCAAGGCATTGGATATAGTGGAGAGTTGTACGGACTATACTCAATTACTTGCTGCAACAAAGTTTATTGACTTATTAGAAAAAACATCAAATAATGATAATTATATTAAAGACCTTCGTGCTTTAATAAAAATACGAAAAAGCCTATTGTGGGTAGAATAATACAAACAATATATTATAAGTAAAATTATGGAAACAGCATATATAGATTTTTTATTAGAAGAATCATTTTTTGAACAATACCAAGTACCAATAGTAGTTATATCTATATTTTTAATAATACAGATATCATTCATTACACGAGAGGTATATATGAATTATAAAAACAAGAAATAAACATGAAAGAAGAAAAAGGAACAAACAGAAGAGAAAACTATTTTCGTAGATTAAAACAAGTACAAAAGAAAAAAGGGAATGAACCACTAACACAGAAAGAGGTAGATGTCCTTTGGAGTAGTCTTAGTGATGAAGAAATAGATAAAAAGTTTGGAATTAAGAGAGATCGAAGACTTGGGTGTATAATAGTGATTATTGGAACGATAATTGTATGGAGTTGTATATTCTATCTTATCTCTACATATAGATAAATTATGAGTAAAGAGTATAAATTATTTAAAATTAACGCTATAATGGAAACTGGCAACGATAAAGACCCAATTGTGTTTGCATTTGATTTACCAGGAGTAGATGAAAATTCGGTTAAATTGGTGTTGTCAAAAATGAAATCAGTAAAACGAATAATTTCAATTGAAAAAACAACATCCAGGATGGACCGAACATATTCTAATCCAAGTTTGTATGAAAATAAAATTAAAAAAGAAGATGAAAGAGAGTAAATATAAGAAGGTAGATGAGATAATATGTGTAATTTGTAAAAATATTTTTGAAGGGTTCGGAAATAACCCCAATCCAATATCTACCACAGGCAGATGTTGTGATAATTGTAACTATGATGTTATAATAGAACGAATAAACAAATCATACGATAAAAAAAGTTTATAAAAACATAAAAATTCCTACAATTAGAAATAAAAATATTAAATTTCTTAATAATTTTCTAATAAACTTAGGTTTAAATGCTTTTTTTAGTTTTGGAATATACATAACGTGTCTTTTTTATTATAAATATATCAATGTTAAGAAATTGTTAAGACATTGTTAATAAATCATCATAACAACTCCCCACCAAATCAAAGAAATTTATAAAATCACGAGCAAATATTAATTATATATATTTATTAGTATATAACAATCAATCAATGGGTTAATATGAACCAAAATAACCAACTTATTGCAGCAAAATACACTCTTTTTGGTAGTACCAAATACTGGATATTAACAAATCATGGAATATCTACTGATTTTTTAACAGAAACTGGTCATAATTCTGATTCCACCACACAATATGTTGATGTTGTATTTGATTTCAATACAATGGATATTATTGAATTTGATAATACAACGTTTAATGATTTTAAAGTTGATTGGGAACAGTTATTGTTGGGTAAATCCATCAAAAAAGATGTAATATTTTTAACAAAAAACCCAATATCTAGATTTATAAGAGCCATTGTAGACGAAAAAATACAAATTTTAGGTAACGGGGGGGTTTCAACTAATGTTTTCTTAAGAAAATCACTATATAAAAATTTCGGCAAGGAACTTTCGGATGAATTTTTTAATTGGCACAATGGAAAACGATTTCATGAGCTATTCCAAGAGGATAATTTCATACCATTGAAATTTAAAAAGATATTAGAACAAATAATATTAGATTTCATAGTCCCTGTATTTAAAAACGATAATATCAAAGAGTGTATTAATCTATATTACGAATCAAATCACACATATCAAAATTTGTACTTTCTACATAATATGTGGTTTAATCCACCAACTAATTTTCTTAAAGAAAAAGTATCAATTATAGATATCGATAGGGAAGATATATTAAAACTTTTTAATATTAAATACGGTATGGGTTTATCTTTTGAAAAAGATAAGTACAGCAATGATTTTCCCTATTTAATTGTTCGTAATAGTATTTCAAATAATACTTTATATAACGATATAGAGGAAACTCTAAGAGCCCAACTTGAGTTGTGGAACTCGTTAATAAAAAAACAATATCCAGTTGAAATATATAATACCACTTCTATGAGCCCTTGGGTAAATGAAATAGAAACTAACAATATCGAAAAACGTCTAAATAACTACTATATTCAGAACAATGAATAATTCAAATCCTAAAAAAAGAGACAATAAAAATAATTCTTTGTGGTTTAACTTATATGAGTTAAAAAATACATGGGTATTGACTCATCCAAAAATAGCATCTTCGTACATGGATTTTTATCAAAGAAGTCATCCAGATGAAATCATGCAAATGAGTGTACACTTCCAAGAGGAGTTCTTAGATATTAATAGCATACATTCTGCAGGAACATTACGAAATACTGAGAAGTTCAGAAACGATTGGACATCCCTACTTCAGGGAAAGGAGATAGACAAACAAATTATATTTCTAACACGAAATCCTATTCAAAAGTTTATAACTGGATTTGTACAAGATTTTGTATTACCTGAACTAAATGATCACACCATCAATACAGTCTGGTATCGTGATGCAATGATTGAAGCAAAATATGAACCTGTATTAATAGACAGTTTTATAGGAAAAGTTGTTAGTGGTTCTACTAAAAATAGAAATCATCAATTTCCAGATTTGAATACATTATCAATTAAATATAAAGACATATATGAATCCAGTATTAAATACACATTAGATGGATTTCCCAATGAAAGGAGTTTTGAACAAGTGGTTGATACACTTTCCGATGGACATATGAAGCAACTTCAATTCGAAGTATATAATTTTATTATAAACCCACCTGTGGGATTTAATATTAGTGCAATTAAAATAGTGGATATTAATAAAGAAGATCTACAATTAACATTGGAATCATTTGGTGAAATTACACCAAAGAAAATATTAGAAGAACGTAGATTCAATAGTCATCCCCATACGAGAAGTCCTATAATACAAGAAACCATTAGACATATATTATCGAAACATGGAGATATGATTAATCAACTATTACTGCCCAATTTATATGGGTGGATTAATTTACTTAAAATTACATATCCAACGGATACTTCTCAGAAAACGCCAACGATAGATAATCCAATGTATTCTTTAGAAAAATTTGAATCGAAACAATATTCAAATATGACATTTAAGGAGTATGGTGATATATTTAAACCAGAATTCTATTTATCGTGGTCAGATAGAACATATTGTAAATCAGATTTGTATGCTAAAGAATCCCCTAAATAAAATAAAGTCGTATAAAATTTGGTATATCCAATAATAAGTCGTATATTAGTATAACAATGAACGATAAATATATAAAAGAAGTAGATGGTGAATGGTATCTACAAGAATTACAAAAAGAGGGGGGAATGAAATGGATTCAAATCAACTTCAATGTCGGTATCAATGTCGGTAACAAAAAAGAAAAATAATTTGTGGGATAATGTATTTATAGATACGGGAACTATAAGAAAGCTTAAACATATAAGATATGTAGAGAACTCTATTATGGAAATGCATAATGAAATATTTCAATTAGCTTTAAAACAACAACTTGCTCCCAACAAGTGTAAGTTACTTCGGAAATATTCCAAGAGATTACAATTATTAAAATTTTAAAAGAATTAAACAAAACCTCGGTAACAAAAAGAATATTAGCTCACATGGAGATAACAGAAGTAATAGGTTGGGTAGGTAACGTAGTAGTGATACTATCCTTCTTACAGAAGAAGATAAAGAATTTAAGGGTAATAGGTTTAATAGGAGCCATGATATGGGTAGTATATGCTATGAGGATAGAGAGTTACTCTTTAATAATCTTAAACTTAGTAATAGTAGGAATACAGATATATCACATATACAAGATAAGGAGAGAAGAATTAAAAAAGGCACAGCCATGGATGTATCCTATACACGATACGGAATGGAAACAAGAAGACACTCCTATTGTTTCTTCACTTGAATTAGATGAAGACCCATTGGATTCGTGGCCAATCGATAAAGAAGATTTAAAATAAAAGATTAAAACCTCGTACTAACCGTATGGGGTTCTTTTTTTCTATTTATAATTAGAATACCCAAAAAAAAGTAACCGAAAAAAGAATTTCGGTACATATGATAATACAATACGGTATAACAATGAAGAACGGATACCATATAATACTAATACAGAGGATACTAATAACTATATAACCTATATACTAATGAAAGATTGGAATGATTTTCTACCTAATGATGACGAGAATGAACACGAAGATGATTTATTCGGTATTAACCAGCACCAACAGGTAATGGATAAACTCATGTTCATTCGTGATGTACAGATGGAACATCCATTAGTTATAGACCCTATTGAGTATGAAGAACTATTCGGTACTCTACAAGAGGAAGACCTGCGGGAACTCACTCAATCCTTCTTTCACCAATATCATCGTTTAGGAGTAAAGATAGATACCCTTGTGGATAGATGGGGGTTGGATTGGATATGGGCAGTACTTAAGTATTGTGAAAGAAGAGAAGAATTCGAACTGTGTTCTATTATAATGTGTATAATAGAGGAGTACTCCAACCCTTATATAGAAGCGATATTGAATAAAGACAACATTACGGCTACTGTATAATAGAGAAATCGTGTATAGAAGAGATGCTGATACGGTTGAATGGCTGGAGAGATAGATTCTATCAATAAAAACAAGGGGAAAATTCTTTTCGACTGAAGATACTAAACTTAAAAACGACTTGAGAATAAAATTTAAAATTGACGAACTCGAAAAAAATTTAAGAAAAACGACACAACTCTTAGTGCTTATACTATTAAGTTATAGGTTATATTCTTTTTCTTTTCTTTTCTTTTTAAGTTGTCTAGAGTGCTTATAACTATACGCCAAAAACATAAAACGTAAAAAAAGTTATGAACAATATGAAAAAAGAGATTTACACCTCTTACTCCCATACTCTCGTTTACCTCCCCCTAAAAGAAATTAAAGAAAAGGCTTGGATATATGAATATATTTTCGTATATTTACATACTTATAGAACTATACAATTTAGATTATGACAATAAAAGAATATCGTAAATGGATTAATTCCCTTCCTAAAGAACTTGATGGGTTTGAATTAGTACATAGAGAATATTACGATTCAACCGATGATGAAATACTCGGTAAGGAAACTGAAGTGTATTCCGTACACATTGATAAACCAAATCAAAAGGCCTGTAACATGCACCAAAAATCATATATGAAATTCCAAGAGGGAAAGAATGTAACACAATTAAATGTTCCTAATATGGAACAACCAATTCACTAATGTTGAATAATGATATAAAATGGACGTATGTTATACTGGCCATAATTCTATTCGTATTTGCACAAAGTGGTGCATGGATTCAACACAATCTACAATTTAAATACCCAAAGTTTGGGCCCGAATGGTGGGGGTGGTATGTTGCGGCATTACCACTTACATGGTTATTCCTTAAAGCAACTCAATATGGTGTTGAAGGATTTGGTGGTTCGTTATGGGCTAATAGATTTTTAGGATTCGCAACGGGTATGTTATTGTATGGGGTACTCACGAGTTACTTCTTCAATCAGCCGATGACAACTAAGATATGGGTACAAGTAGGATTGTGTGCTCTCATAATGTGCGTACAGGTATTTTGGAAAACACCAATAGTAAAATAAAGATATGTTAGAATCACTTCACCAATCGCATCCAAACACAGTATGGACAAATCAGGTAGAAGCCTCTTTTATATCTGAGTTAATAAATCATAAAGTTCTTTTCATAGGAAATGGAAATCTAAACAACTCTGGGTTTATTGGATTAAACATATCAGATGATGACGAAAATAATCATTCGATAGCTATGCCAGGAGATTACACCAAACTTAAATACAAACACTTTGATACTATATGTTGTCATTTCTTAGAAATGAGAAATGGTAGTTGGAATGATGAGATACGTGGAACAATGGAACGAGAGTTATCTGATTTGGATATATCATGTGATACACTTGTTATTGATTTTCTAGGTGAAGGATTTAGTTTAGATAGTGATTTGGATTTGATAGTTAATCAACACATATATGAAAATTGGAATCCATCTAAGATTAAAATATTAACTCCATTTTATGATTGTAGTAAATTAAAGAAATTATATCCACAATTTGAATTTTATGAACCTTCTCATAAACTTCTAGGGCCTTTATTATTTTGTTCACCACAAAATTTAATGATACATGATAATCTAGAAAACAAAGTAACATTTGATATTACAATGGGAATGGAATGGAATCCAAATGAAAAAATTAAATTATTTGAGTGGTTGAATGGAGGGGAACGTGATTTTAGAGATATTACAATTCATAGATTAGTAGAAGAGAATATGATAGAACTTGGACATGTATCATATCTACATGGAAGAGAAGGAGGACAGGGCTATCAACAAGGAGAACCTACAAAACTTAAAACGAGGAATATTCGTTTACCATGGGAAACTAATCCAGAACATGATAGATTCTCCATTCAATCAAAAGTTGCAAGAGAAACATATGTTGGTGTTATATCTGAATCTTCAATAGGACATTTAGAATTCGATACCGAAAAATGTATGAAGCCTTTTTATAATTTACAATTTCCTATTATACTTGGATATGATGGTATAGTTGATAAGTTACGAAAACTTGGTTTTGATATGTTTGATGATATTATAGATCATTCATATGATAAATCACACGATGGTGGGAATTGGGATGATATCAATAATGATGTTGCTTATTTTAAAGTAAACAAAATAATAATTGAATTAAAAAAATTAAACGATATCAACATACAACAGCTATACTTAAAACAAAAAGAAAGATTTATTAAGAATCAGGAATTAGTTTACAAATACACAGTAACCAACAATAGAGTGTTGGAAGAAATAGCCGAGTATGTGTTTGGAAAAAATATTAAATGTAACAGAAAAACCAATAATTTTAATAAAATTTGGTTAAAATAATTAGGTTATATGAATTATATTTCGTATATTAGTAGTAATAAAAAAATAAATAATGAGAAAATTAACATTTCAAATAAAAACAGAAGGAGAACAATCACAAACTCATGAATTCAAAGAGTTCATAACAGATAGAACAGTTGATTGGACCATCGAACAATATTCTCGAAACCGAGAACCATTAACAATGGAATTAATAAGTAATGAAGCAACAGAAGAAAAAGAGCCGGTATCAAGAGAAGTTTGAGTCTGATGAGAAAATGAGTGTGGGTGAAATAACTCAACACATTGGAAAGAAGATGACAGAGAAGGTACAAAAGAGTACTAAAGATTTCAAACGGAAACCCAAACATAAAAACCAACACGATGATGATTATGATTGGTATCCAGATAATAATTAAAATAAATTTGGTTATGTTAAATATTTTCCGTTCAGCACCGATAATAAAAATTAAATAATGAGCTCAGATGTTTTATTTTTTGAAGAAATAAAGAAACACGCACAACCCGTTAAAGGCCAAACAGATGTTACTATAACAAAATTAAAAAGAAATTCTGATATATTATTTTTGTTATTACCTGAATGGGCGTATGAACTACCACCATATAACATAGCAAGATTATCATCTATTATAAACGAGGCAGGATATAAATCATCTTGTTTGGATTTAAATATAGAAGTTTATAACGAATCAAGGAATTGGGAAAAGGATGGTATAGTTCCTTTTGACCCATTCAATCCACACAACTTAACTAAATGGGAACTTAATGAATATCCCAAGTACTTGAAAGAACCTGTATCCAAGGTACTTGAAAAGTATATCGATAAGATAGTAGAACTCAATCCTAAAATAATTGGATTCACTTTATATTATTGTAATGAAGGCCCTGTTGATTGGTTTGCAAGTGAGTTAAGAAAACGATTACCAAATACAGTATTCATATGTGGAGGTCCGAACTTACACTTTAAGAAAGATGATATAGAGAAAGGTAAAATATTTTCATTAAACAATAAACCTGTATTTCAATACGGTGTAGTTGGTGAAGCTGAATTAATAATATTAGATATACTAGAAGAAATTGATAAGGGTGAAATGAACCACAAAGGTATGAAGTTTTTAACCCAACCGCTTAATCAACGATTAAACATTAACAACTTTCCTATACCGAATTATTCTGATATGGATTTTTCAAAGTATGATATGCCAAATGGAATACTAACAGAATTTAGTAGAGGATGTGTTGCAAAATGTACATTCTGTTCAGAAACTCATTTTTGGAAATATAGACAAAGAAATCCTAAATCTGCATTGGATGAAATAGAACATCTCTATAAAAATAAAGGAACTAATGTTGTTTGGTTTTTAGATAGTTTAGTAAATGGTAATTTAAAATCACTTAAAGAATTTGCTGAAGGAGTTATTGAACGAGGATTAAAAATTAAATGGGCTGGATTTGCAAGATGTGATGAAAGAATGGATTTAGAATATCTAAAACTATTAAATAAATCAGGTTGTTTTATATTAAAGATTGGAGCAGAATCCGCAAGTAATAACGTTCTTAACGATATGAGTAAAAGAATGACGAGAGAAATAATGGATAAAAACTTTTCTGATTTTAATAAAGCTGGTATTGGTGTAGTTAGTACTTGGATAAATGGATTTCCTACTGAAAAGACAATAGACCACAAATCTACATTAACTTTTCTTTGTAGAAATAGAAATACTATTGTAGGAGCAGCATCTGCACCAGGATTTACAATATATGCCGAAAACATTGTAGGACAGAATCCTGAAAGATTTGGTGTAGCTAACTTTACATATGATATGAATTGGATACGAGATGATTTTTCTTTTGGAAAACCTCATATGTTATGTAGAGTTAAAAATTATGAAATACTATTACAAGAGATACAGAATTTTTCTACAATCAAACTACATCCTAGACCTAACTTGGAAAAATTATATAATATAACATATGATGAGCCAACTCTATTTAATGAGATAGAATATAATGATGTTAAACCTAAAGTTTTAAACACTAATTTAAATACATTTGCAGATTCGTTAGTTAAACAACCATTTGTATTATTTGAAATACTTTGGAGAACTAGAGGTGGGTATGAAATGAATTTAAAATTTGATGAAAAGATAGATGATTTGGAATTTGGAGCTCCTGTTGCTTCTCCATATAATGCAGAATATAATTTTAAAATAAATAAAACAGGAGATTGGTCTTGTACCATAGTAGCAAAATATACTCAACCAAAAGATAGACCATTTAAAGTAATGGATTTTTCACAACAAAAATCATCACTAATAGAAAGAGCAAGAGTATTTGCAAAACCTAAATGGGGTGATGGTAGTAGAACAAATGAAGAACTAAGTGAATTATATACAGAAGAAAGATATCTTAATAAATCAAAAGATTTTAGTTTCGATTTTAAATGGGAAGGTAGTGGAAGTTGGGATACATCCAAAAAAACATTATTTTAAAATAAATTAAAATAAATTTGGTTATGTTAAATATTTTTCGTATCTTTACAAAGTAAATAAAATATATGTCTACATGAATAAAAGAGAATTACTTCTTATTGGATTTGTTATATTGGTAGTGTTGGTAAGATTAATACCACACCCACCAAACTTTACACCAATCATTGCATTAGCATTATTTGGAGGAAGTACTTTTAAAAACAAATGGATAGGAATTTCATTACCAATTATGGCAATGATAATATCCGATTTATATTTAGGATTTTATTCTATATCAATATGGGTGTATGGTTCATTTCTTTTAATCAGTATATTGGGAACTGTTTGGAGAGAGATAAAAATTACAAATATATTTATATCTTCATTGATATTTTTTACCATCACTAACTTTGGAGTTTGGTTAAGTGGGTATCCAAAAACTATTGAAGGGTTTTTATTGTGTTACACAATGGCATTACCTTTCTTTATAAACTCTATATTAGGAACTATATTTTTTAGTTATCTATTGAAATATTCATTTAGGTATTCTGAAAATAAACTAACGGCCCGTTCGTCTATCGGTTAGGACGCCAGGTTTTCATCCTGGTAAGAGCAGTTCGATTCTGCTACGGGCTACTAAACATTAAACACAAGAACTATGATTATAATTTTATCAATACTATTAATAGTAACAATTGGTTTTTTAATTAGAACCAAACTCCAATTGGATAAACACATTACAAAACAACACGAACTCACAAACCATCGAAGAACCGATGTTGCTAATGTAAGACGAGAATTGAGAGATTCAATTGAAGAAACAACCTTACAAACCATAAACGTAAAATCAGAGTTAAAAAAAGAAGTTGATGTACTTTGTTCTGCTATCGATAAGATACGACATGAAATTCCATTAACTAATGATGAGTTATTGGAAGAAGTGCAAAAGATGAGAAATGATTTTTTAGCATTAAGACAAAATTTATAAAAATGAGAATTAATACAGAACCAAAATTA
>Ga0209091_10001161_pt1 | contig 23601 bp, 10 predicted proteins | sample ArcticOcean_MG_C_6_FD_187438 | JGI IMG/M metagenome (GOLD analysis project Ga0209091, IMG submission 187438) | Marine microbial communities from western Arctic Ocean - ArcticOcean_MG_CB8_128 (SPAdes) (version 2) | ecosystem: Environmental > Aquatic > Marine > Oceanic | place: Arctic Ocean...
ACAGTGGTCCCGAGTCTTCTACTTTGCGTGGTTTCGCAGGTTACCAACCTGATTGGGATCAAAATTATGCCGATAATAGAAAAACGATGTTGTGCCTCTTATTGGAAGATGGTTCTTTGCGCGTGTATTTCTACGGGGCCCGCAGAAAAAGAGAAGAAGAAGATGAAGGAGAAGAAGGATACGATGACGGTGAAGAAAGAGTATATCATCCAGAGTCACATTCGTCACCTTCGGCGCACGACTCTGGTGATGTTTTGTACTTCGAAGGCTGTTCTGAAGTTACCGAAAAGTGCGCGATTTACGGAGAGTTCCATGCTGTGGGAGATAACGATGAAGATCCAGTTTCTTCGGTTAAGGAGTCCTTAATCTCGGAGGATTTGAATTCACAGATTCAAACCGCGCGTGCAAATGCTGCTGCGGCGTTGTGTTTTTCATATCCTCCGGCGGCGCGCGATCCTAAGCTTCAGAGCTTCGCGGGTATTCGAGTTCAGTTGAATTACGGAAGTTCTGCGGAGGACGCGAATTGCGTGCCCAAAAGTGTTGAAATATTCAAAGGTGGAAGAAAAGTTTCTCTGATTGATAGCGAACATGCACGAAGTAATTCTACTGCTAGAAACGCCAACAATTCAGATGCTGCTTCTGGAGTGATGGGTAACACGAGGTGGTTCGATATTCCACTGAACTCAAAAGAGTCCAAGTTATGTTCGGAGAAGAACGGGTTGTTGACTTTAGTCTTTTACCCATCTATGAATGCACCTCGCGGTGCATGCTTTAAAATTGCACGCGTCTTGGCCTATTCATCTCCGAAAACGCACATCGAACAATCGATGAAAACACGCGCCATCGCTTTGCGCGAGCGATTGTCATTGCACGTTCGATCTAGGGTTGCTCGTGCAACTCGCCATAAAGAGCTTACCAGTGGCACCGAAGCGCCATCTTCTTCATCAAGTGCGAGAAAGCTATCTGCGATTGGGTTTCCAATTGTTCTCGATGAAACCTTTTCTGCGATCACGGTCTACGCGCGACTTGAGCAAGCAGCGGCAAGCAGTGCATCCACGACGCCGGTGAAGGTTCCGAGGCGATTGTCATTTTCGAAGCTGCAGAACCAGTCCGCTGCAGTGCGCGTATTTACTGCCGATGGCTGGTTCCCGTCATCAAAGACCAAACGCAGCGCGTTCAAGGTAATTCTAGCGAAAAGTCCGGAAGATGTTTCCACGAAGGATTTGTGCGCCGTCAGCATAGCGTTGTCCACATTTCGCATGATTCAAAAGAATTACGAGTGGCGTCGCGACGCCAATTGGGCTTTACCAGATTCTGACATAGAAAGCTTCGCGCGTGCGTGCAAGTATATTGGTCGTCCTTTCGTACGCCGCCCACTAACTATGCAAACGTGTGATGACCACTTTCAGAAACAAACTCTGGAAGCGCTAAGACTAGGTTTGTGTCTGACGCCTCGGGTTGTTAGGGATTCTCACGGCGCTTTTGATTGCGAGGAGTTTGTGCCTTCTTTGGTTCAGGCGCTGATTGCATCTTGCGAAGGATTTGCCAACAATCCCCCGTCGGCAAAACTTGCGCAAAAAGCTGCCGATATTGCCGTAGCGTGCTTGAAATCTGCGGATGAAAACTTCTCGAGATCGGTGGCGCTAGCTTTGCTCGATAGTTTCGCGCCTCGGGTACCAAACGTGGACTTTTTCTTTGATAGCGAAATATTGAACGACGGTGGCAGCAATGATTCCTTGAGGCATCCAGTTTTCCCAATTTCTTTCAAAGATGATGTGGATGCTACTACTAGTTCTTCGAATCGCAATACATCTCGCCTGCGTCGACCGACGCTTTTATCTGGTGGTCCTTCCAGTGGATTTGCAACATCAGAGAACACGCCGAGCGGCGTGGGGATTCTTTCGAACTTTCTCGCAGGGAATATGGTAAGTGGTGGTCACCGGTGCGATATATGCGACGAATCCATCGAAGGCATTCGATGGCACTGCGATGTTTGTGACGATGTCGATTTGTGCTCGGAATGCCGTGATCGTGGAGGTATTACCGGCGCCTTACTCGAACAGGGGCATCGCACAACACATCCCCTCGCGAGAATTGTGCAACGACGCAATCCTCCTCCGTCGAGTGACGGAAGTGCAGCGCTTCTCAACAAGAAGAAGACTTTTGTCACACTCACCGAGTCAAATAAAAAGCTCATCGGTGCGATTGTTGAAGATATCTGCGATCCCACGCGTGCTGTGGCAACGAAGGGGTTGAGCACGTTGTTGTCCAAGGATGGCAGTGAAATTGGTTTTTCATCTCGCGTCGGAAAGGATTCGAAGCCGCCGAAACCCAGTGTGACGGAAGTAAATATTGTTTCTCCCGCGCACGCGATGTTCTTGCGGACGCTCTTAAAGAGCGACTCGGACGCATCCGTGTTAGTCGCTAAATTGCTTTCGAAAGGTATTGTTGTGCCGTCTATTTTATCGAAGCCTGGGACGATGGGGAAGAATAAGAACGTCTCGGATCGAGACTGTCGCATACTTGCGCTGTCGGCTTCTGCGGCCATGGCTTCGAGCGGGAAAGATGCGGCACTGGCGAATCCGGATGGGAAGGATGGCGCGCGTGATGTCTTAGAATGGACGAAGCGTGTTGTGGAATCTCTTTTGGGAAAAATTGCCGAGCTTGGGCGAAGTGATTCGCTCGATAAATGCAACGATAATATCAACACCAAAATAAATATCTCTGTAGACTCTCAAAACATAGACTACCTGAGAGAGGCTAAGAAAAAGAGTAAAATGCGCTCAGAACAACGAGACAAGTTGATTGCGGCGATAAAATGTGCCTTATTGCAAGCCAAGTACGCGAGAGACGCAGTAAACAAGAGCGAATCTGAATCCGCGAGCTTTGATATGGATGCAGATCGCACGGCAGGTGCGGAGATATCAGACATTTCAAACTCGACAGCAGACATCCAAAGCTGGACGAAGCTTATCGTCCAAATTTATGCTACGTCTGAAAGCTTACGTCTCCATATCGTCGATTCCGATGCTCACAGCGTTGCTCGTTTTACGGAATTTGAATTTGTCGTGGACAGTCTCGCGAGGTCTGTTGACGTGCAGAACGAAAAATTTCAAGCGATTAAAGATGCTGGAATTATCGTTTCTGCGTGCGAACGTCTCTCGTTTTCGCTCAAGAATCGCGTCAACAACGACGGGACGATTGAGAGCGAAAACAGCACGACTCGTTTGGTTTCCGTTCCTCTGAAAAGGTTGTTTGAGGTGCTTTCTCAAACCCCAGAAGCGTTTGCATTCTCTCTCGCGTCGATGCCTTCCGTCATTGTCGCCGCGGTAAAAGCTGCGGCAAGAGCAATGCCGCGCTTTCCACTCTCTGCGGTGGATCAACGCGAACACGCGTGTTTGCTCTTCGAGTTTGCTGCCGAATACTGTGCTGAATCAACGAAGAAAGAGCTCTCTGGTGTGGTCGATTGCGTTATTCAAACCACATTGTTGGGTTCGTCGAAGAAATCTGCCAGAGATGCGGCGATGACGTGTTTGCGAGCAATCTGGAAGAATCTGGAAGATGTTTCCATAGAAAACGAACGACAAAACATTTATTTGGTAGGGATGGCGAGATCTTTGACAAAGGCATTATCGAATGTTGCCTGTGGCGCACGAATTGAGCGCGTGTCTCAAATCGTCGCGTTTGCTCTCGAAAAGGACTTCTCAATCTTTGCCAACGAACCCGACGTGATGGCTAATATTGAGCTCTTTTGTGGGAATGCTCGCAAGGCGAGCGAAAAGTTGAGGACACATCCGAGGAGAGAAATGTACGCAAAATTGGAAGCGCTCGAAGCCCAGTCGCAATCTTTGGTTGCAAAGAACGCCACCACCGCTGCAGCCGACGATGCTAACTTGCTGCCGCAGCCGATTGGGACCTCAGCGCACGAAAATTTCGTGAATTTCTTACTCGAAACCGATGAAGATTTTGCGAAACACGCAAAGTGGCTCGAGATTGACCCAAATCCGGACGATATTTCGCTCGCGTACGCGTCCACGCCCTATCGGAAGACTCCGTTGCATCTGATGAAAGGAACGCGGGCTTTTACCGCGAACGCCTCTTTGACGATATTTAGCGAAGTATACAGATTGAAAGAAGCTATCATCAGCTTGACGCCGTTGCAAACGAGAAAATCGTCAAGATGGCCGAAATCTGTCTCCATCTGGGTTGTTCCGTCCATTGTGTCTGCCTCATCTTCGATTTTGAACTCGAGTGGAAGCGCCTTTCTATCGAGCAGGCAACTACCTCGCGCGTCTGGATCGAATGGCGCCGATAATAACATTGTTTCTTCTCTGAAATCAGCGATCTCATGGGAGCAACCGAGTGAACCGTGGCGATTCGTTGGAAATATTTCGTTCAAGAACAGACAAACTGAAGGTATGCTTACGTTGAGCATCCCCGAGGACGTTTCTGCGATTGCCATTCGTATCGATTCGTTCCACGTTGATATGCATGAGAAAGCTTCGGAAATGCTTCCGTGCCCGCGTTGTAGCCGACACGTACAAGATGCTGCGCACGGTATTTGCCGTTATTGCAGAGAGAATGCGTACCAATGCCGACAGTGCCGAAATATAAATTACGAGAATCTGACGGATGCGTTTTGGTGCAACGAGTGTGGTTGCGCGAGGCAAGATAAACTCGACGCGTACATTACTTATTCAGAAGTCATCGGTGACGGATCTTCTGGTATATACACAGAAGATGAAGCCACGAGTGCGATGAAAGCGCTTGAAATTTTAACCGTAAAAGAACGTGATACTCAAAATATATTGAGGCAATGCGAGAGCACTTGCAGATCCTTGCTTTCACGCGCAGCTGTAGTTGATGAAAGCGAGATTTTGAACGCAGAGGTGAACAAGACGGCTTCGGCACCTTCGATGCCATCAAGAACGAGAAAAACAATTGGCGGTGGCAGCAGTAATGCTGTTCCGGCATCTTCAACGTTAGTGTCGGGCTACGTTCCAATTGGACGAAACAATGCCACTGCTTCGGAGGATGCACTTGCGAAAAATGGCGACTTTGAGGCCCTGGCGTTGAGGTCGTACAAAGAAGTTGCAAAGAACGCCCGCATTACGTTGTCAAAATGTCAAGCCAAACGCATTTCTTTGCATCGTGCACTCGAAAGTTATGCACGTAGAGGTGAAGGAGGTTTTATCGAATCAGACTCGTCGTTGCATACGATGTACAACTACTACGGCGAGGAAACCAATCATTTCGGTTCGCTTCGTTCGTACATGTTTGCAATCGTCCCAGCTATGGTTTCTCTTGCTCGTGAAAAAGTCTTCTTTTACGCATTTGATTCAAATCATGTAAAGGATGCTCTTTTTGCGACCTCCTCTATCTTGCCACAAATGGCACCGAAGTTTGCGCGCGTATTAGTTGCACTTGCCGTTGCGGACGCGAATGTGGATACGCGATCATGGTTGATTAAGCAATCTTCCGAGCGAGCGAAGACTTCTTCGCTTCGCCCCGAAGGTGGTGGAATAAATTTCACATCTTCTACTTTCGAAACCGATGTCGATGTCTTGTCGAGGCTTGCACGAATGGAATTGGTGAAACGTAACGATGCCAGCGGTGATGCCACAGTTGCCATTTTGCAACTTTCAGAAACGCTCAATCCTATGAGAAATCCAAATCATCGTTTCGTGGACGTCGCAGTACGTGCAGCCCTGAAGCTCTTCGAGCAAGATGCAATCGCGAGACCAGGTGGACGACGACGCATGGACAACGAAAACATCGATGCTATCAGCGGTTGCGTTGAATGCTTCGTCAACTCTCGCGTTTTGGAGGAGGAGACTGTGCGACTGGCCTCGAGCGCATTGATTGCAATTTCGAAAGGAACAGAAGAAGAGCGTCTGGCGGTGTTGAAATCCCTCCTCGAGTTGTTAAAGAATACGGATGTGGTTTCGAACGATGATGCCGCAGAATCCGTCTACGCGGCGCTCGAAGCGAGCATGTGTACCGATTGGGAAGTTAAAACAGACTCATTCGTTTTCACGTTTGCTGATCCGTCTCAAGTGAAGCTCTCGGTAAGAACGTTGACGGAGATGCTCCTCGAAGTTGCAAAGTACACGTGGCATGAAAGTGAAAGCCTTCTCGAGCAGCATGGACTCGTCGACCCATCCTTCGGTCTTGCTCTGAAACGATGCGCTAAGTTCGTCTCAGACAAAATAGTCTCCGAAGAAGACAACTTGCGATGCGAAAGTTTGAAAGTGAGCGAGGAGGATATCCAAGCGATTACATACGCAGCGACAATCGCGAGAGCGCTTGCTGCGCGCAGGGCACCGCACGCAATTTCTGCAAATATTACTTTGGCAAAGCTCTTGGACGCGTGTTACGGGGCGAGCGATGTGAACTATCCAAACACTTCGAGAACGTCCGTTGCTGGCGCTTGCTTTGAACTTTTGCGCTCAACGGCGAACGCGAATTCTCGCAGCGCTCGATTCTCTTCAATATCTCACAATATATCGGATACTGTCCAAATTGTTTTACCCATGGGTTCAGTTCTGGATGAACTCAAACGGTGCGCGCTTCCGAAACCGAAGCCAAAACGCACGTGTTTGGTTCGCCTGGTGAAATCGTCAACGCAAGAAGAGTTTATCCGAGGGCACATGTCACCTTCACCGTACGATGTCGCGGAACAAGTTCCAGTTGGTGATAATGAAGGTGATAATAACGCTGCATCATCTGACATCGCTAACGCGGGGGCGGGTGTAGACGCGGACGACGATGCCACATTTGGCGACGAAGCGCAGCTGGAATCTACGCCGACTTTTAGAGATGTGAAGAATTTCATCTGCGCTCAACTCGACTTGGTCGGTTTGATCGAAGATGATTTTGGCATGGAATTGCTCTCATGCGGAAACAAGATCATTTCGCTTGATTTAAAAGTCGTCGATGTGTACGAAAAGGTTTGGGTTCCAATGCAACAAAATCAGCAGAATGATGGCAGCCCTCCCTCGCGACTTATCGGTACGAACAGAATTCCGCCAATGTCAATCACTTATCGCTTAAGCGGTCTCGACGGTGAAGCCACCGAAGATCGCATTGATTCGGTCGCAGCGACAGTAGATAAAGACGATCCAGAAGTTCGCTATGAATCGACTTCTTGTTTGCGCTTTAAAGGCGGTCTATCAGCACTTGTCGCTCTCGTGCCTACGATCTCTCGCGCTGCGAGAATGAAACCAACAGCATTTGAAACCACTAGTAATAGTAATAACAACGCATCGCTCTTCCTCAAGGAATTGTGCGTTTCCAGAGAAGACGTCGCGTTTGTACGAAAGTTGAACGATAACGCAGACGTCCTTGCACTTTTGCAAGCAGCTTGCGAGTTGAAGGAAAATAGAATCGCGATGTTGGACGACAATGCTCTTCCGCACTTGCTTCGTGAGGCGGCAAGAGCATTTGAGGCTCGAGAGGATACTTTGGCAAACGATATTTTAAAAGTTGTCGATCGCTTGTTAGCCGGAGAACAATCCAAAGCTACGTCAGAGCAATCTTCGATTCTGATATCTAACGATTCTTCTTCGCAACAAACTATGCTAATGCATGGAGGTAGCGTGGATGATTCCGCTTCCTTAGACTTGTCTGTGACGGTGGACACTTCATTGGCGGCTCGACCAGTCACTCCACCACCAAGAACTTCTACACCGTCTATCATTAATTTAGCTTCTTCCGCCGCTCTCGGTGGTTCTGGAATAGATTTGTACTTCTCCGACGCCGAGTCTATGCACGAAGAAGACAAGAGTCTCTTCGACGCGGCATCTGTGTCTCGATCCTTCCTAGACAAGTTGAAAAGATGCATTGAGGACGGGGAACCGAAACGTTGTGACGTGTTGGCAAGAGTTTTGCCGCGACTCGCGTGTGCCGATGTCACAGCAACGACGCATTTGGTTAAGTTTAGCGTCGACGCGTTGAACTCATTAAAATTTGATGGACAACAACGAGGTAATGATGGGGAAGTAGTCTTTGGCGCGCAAAACGATCCGACGTGCGATTTGCTCGCGTTAGAATCGGTGGTAAAAATTGTCCGCTGCGCACCACACGACGACTTCGGTCGATCATTTCGCGAATACTTAGCGGTTCCAGCGATACCAATCATACGCTCTTACATCGTTGACATCGTCGTGAACGATTTAAAGCGCACTTCGGAGGCGTTTGAAAAAGCGATGGTGAACTACAAGGCGTTACCGTTGGCGTTGAAAATTTTAGAAGCCATGTCCAGAGAATGCGAAAAAGTAGCCACTTCTGCTGCGCACGCGCTCAACTTGCTCGTTACTTTACACACATTAGAAAACGTAGTCGTGCCGGGAGGATTGGGCACTTTGGCTGAGAATGCGTTGGAGACGATTGAAAACGCGTCAAATACCGCGCAAATTGAGATTGAAAAGATGCGGGAAAAGACAAAGGAAGAGAAGAGAGAGCTCGCGAAGAGGAAACGAGAGCAAATGTTGAGAGAGATGAAAATGAAGACGCAACAGTCGGACAGAGGGGTTCCAGCTGGGGACGAAGAGAGTACGGTGCTTAAAGCGGAAGTTTCGGACGCTTTGAAGAGTCAGATGGAGGAAGACGCCGCGTTTGACGACGACGCAGGTGCGTTGCGCTGCCGAGTGTGCTTTGAATCTATCAACGAGAATCCAGAGGAAACTTTGGGTTTGTACTGCTTCTGTACGCCGATTAGCATACCTCCAACTTCGGTGAAGTTTACTCGGGAGGAAGATGCCACAAACGCCGCAAATTTTGTCATAGAGGAGGACGATGATGACGACGACGACGACGAAGGCATGGCAAACGACGCCGACGGGGATATCATTGAAATCATTGACATGCGAGGCAATCAAGCAGGTACCAGTGGTTCTTCTTTAGCTTCTGCCTTGTTCGGAGGACGTGGTTTTCGCGGTCGAAATCGTGCTGCCGCAAGTGTAGACCCCAAAGTTGATGCCACGAGAGGGTGCTCCACCGTCTCGCACTTCAACGCCATTCACATCTCGTGTCATTTGGAAGCCAAAAGAGCAGACATCAATCGTCGTCCACCAAAACGAGAATGGGAAGGTGCTACCTTGCGAAACGCGGAGACGCTGTGCAACAGTGTCCTTCCAGTATGGACGTCGTCTGATTTACGTTCCTCGAATGTTGAACGCACGTCGACGAGCGAAGAAGAGTATGAGGAGCGACGACGACGATACGGTCTGGCGGTGGATGCGTGGTGGGACAACGTGGGCCGAGCGATGCCAATGAATCGCCAATCCTTCGCCATGCGACACGATCGATTTCGCGTATCTACTTTCGATTGCGTCATCTTGCTGGGTAGATTTGCCACGAATAGTTCATTCTCTGTCGAGTCTCGAGGCGGCGGCAGAGAATCAAACGCTTCCTTGTTGCCGCAACTGCTGCGGTTGATGCAATTCCACGGCGAATACGTTTTCGATGCCTCTGCAAACCCGAGCACGATGACGGACCCGTCCGCTTCGCCTTTACGACGTCAATCGTCGTCTCCTGTACCGTTATCGGTCGGTAAGAAACGAGATATTGCGCAAAGAGAAGAGTGGCTCCGCTTGGCGAATGCATTGGTGGACGAAGATTACGGAGGCGACGAACTGGCGTTCTTTGACGCCTGTTTCGATATTGAAGCGTTCGAGAGCGACATGTACGCGATTCTTTTGTTTGCCGCGATGACGTTCACGAAAGAAAAGTGGGAGAATTCGATTAAAATATTCATTCGTCGAGCGACGGCGTTCGCCTTAAGGTGTGGCATTGACGGGTTACGAGGTGCATTTACCTCCTCGGCTTACGCGCAACAGGTACGAAGTACGAGCACGATGTCCTCGAATTCGGGAGGAGTCATGTCACCTCCAGAAACCGATACCGACGAACCTATTAGTATTAATACGTCTTCGCAACCGATCGTCCTGGCGGCAAAACCAACTTTAAAATATCTCGCCATGTGCGACGAAATCAACGCGTGGTTGAGAAAGGATTCTCCCGAGGTATTTTACACCCCTGGCTTATCTGTCTCCTTACAGCACCTCTCGAGAGCGTTACTAGACGAGGCGGACCCCTCCATTCGCGACCACATTCGCCGGTCGGAAGCATTAGCTCTAGATCAACAATCTCGCGATCAGTTTGGGAACATGGAATCGTGCTCGCACTTGTCCAAGAGAACGTTGGAAGTGGTGACGGTAATGGATGCGGAGGAGGATGTTACAAACTTGTCCAAAATCGGAGGAAGAAATGTAACGGTAAACGACATCATCGAGAAAGGCATGGCGTGATCTTCATTGCAAATTAATAAGCAGCGACCTCTTACCAACCGGTCATATATATAAATAAAACTCTCTCTCTCTCTCTCTTTCTTCTTAGTTTCGCTTTTTCGATCCGCCTCTCTTCGGCGGCCTCGGTTTCGATCCACTCTTTTTGCCATCCGTTTCCATCACATACACAGCCAAACTTGCCAAGATCAACGCGAACTGCAACCCGAGCTTATCCACGGAATCCTTCAAAAACGTCATATGAAAGTGAATGCCAAACGCCATCGTCGCGGTTAAAACAAAAGCGCCTTTCTTCGCCTTCCCGGGCATCCACAACATCAAGTACCCGATAATCTCCACCGCGGCGATAATTTTCGCAAACTCAAACCCGTTCGATTTGTTACATCTTACTCGATACGGAATCTTAAACGTGGACAATAAGTTGTTCGCCCACGGCGTCCACGCGTGTTCGCACCACGCGTAACATTCCGCCGTGTTGGCAGTTGGTGTGCAATCGCCAGATTTTCCAATCGCCACGGGGCATAAAGGGCCGTCGCACCCGAGGATGGGAAGGCCGAGTTTACACGAAGCCGCGCGTAAGTATAAAGCGAGAGGGATGATTTTGAGGACCGTAAGAATCGTGGATTTTGATGATTGCGCCTGTGTGATGTTTAATAGGGGGGATATTCCTCTTAGGTCAGTAGGGGAACAAAAACGGCGAGAGAGAATTCCCCAAAACTGCTCCCTACTCTTTCTTAGAATAACTTTTAGAAGAATAAAGAAGAAAAAGAAGAACTAAAAGCAAAAGCGAAAAAGAGGACAAAAAGGAAAGGAGAGCGCGACGAGCGAAGACGCGATGATGATGATCGCACCATTTTCTTTCCGATAGTAATTGTGTGTTAAATGTGTGATAAAAAAAGAGGGATTTGACGGCAAAAAAAGCAGACAAAATGAAAAATGAGAGCTCAAAGAGTAAAGAACGTAAACATGTAAAACATGTAAGCATATACCACCAGATACCGCATTATTAATACATACACAGTATAATTATTATTACATCTCCACGTGGCTGACTCGTAAACCCAACTCGCGGTCGTTTTCCGGTTGCGCTCGCGCGAACCTCGAGGAATATTCCAACGCGTGATAGTCTCGAGAAAACGCGACGAAGGCTTTGCAGCCGTGCTGTAAAAGCCACGGTTGCGAGACGCGAAGGCCGAGCGTTTTTCTTTGCTGTTGTTGGCGATGCAAAACGCTACTACTTCGGGTGATGTCGTTGCTTTCGTCGGTGTTGGTGTTACCGACGCTGGTGGTGGCACCATCGCGGACGGTGACGACTTTGCGCCAGGTGCGACCGTGGTCGTGGGAGGTGGCGAGGGTCAGGCGCAACGCGCCTAAGTTGGTGGCCGCGTCGGAGAAACTCGCGCTATTGCTACTACTACTGCTACGGCTACTCTTACTATTCTCACTACTTCTGCTACCACTGCTACTACCGATGCTCTCGTCGTCGTCGTTGTCGTTTTCCTCATCACTAACACCGTCTTCTCCTTCGAGAGTATCGAAGTTTGATCGGTCGTTGTACGCCAACACCAACGGGCCTTTGGGTTGTAATCGAAAAAGTCTCGCTGCGGCATCGAACGTTCGCATCTCGGAGGACATCTCGCGTGGTATCGTCCACGTTTTTCCTACATCCGTGGAAATGGCAGTATACAATCGCATGCTTTTTGCCGTTCTTCGAACGACGAGTCCGTCGTCCTCGCCTCCAACCACCACTTTCGGTCGAAACACGGCGTACAAACCACCCTCCCCGATTTCCGCCACCGTCATATCCGCCAATAAAATGCCATTCTTTCGATCGAAACCCAAGGATTCGTGTAATCTCGACGTGTCCCACGTCTTTCCCAAATCCGAACTCACGATTACCCCGCACTTTCTCACCGCCTCGGCGCCGCACCTGGGATTAAACCCGCCTTCGCCGGTGCCGCCTTCGCGGTGTACCCCCCTCCCGTATTGCGCCAAAACAGTTCCGACATTCACTTGTTTCATTCCATTTACGCACACCGGCACGATCCAATCCCTATTCCCAGTCTCTGAGTTCGCCTCGTCCATCTCCACTGCCGGTCCGTTCAACGTGATTGGCGCGCCGTTGAAATCTGCACTCTTTAACACTCGTCGAGGTGTCATCCATTCCTTTAAGCTCGCATCAGTACTCGCCACGACGTAGATATCACCACCTCTCACCCACGGTTTGATTGGTTTACTCCCAAAACCTAACAACGGCACGCTCTTTTCTTGACGACACTCCCCTCTCCTCTGCGAATCTGACACCGCGTAAAACACAAACGCCCTCCCCTTTCCGTCTCTCTCCGCGAATACGATCGGATCCCACATCGGCATCCCACTCCCTCTTTTCCAATCGTTATTATGAAACTTCCCAACCTCCTCGAACGTAGTTGAAACCTTCCACCCTTTCCCTTCCCCGGCTCTGCTCGTCGTCACTCTCAGATGTTGCCCTTCCTCGCCGACGACGTCTTCGCTCGCCCGAAACACCGCCAGAACCGTTTCGTTCGTCAATCGCGCCAAACTCGGAGATCCTACGTTTCTAATCCTCTCTTGATCTGACAACTTCCTCTGCCAACACGATGAAACACTTCCTCCGCCGCCGCCTTTCGCGTGACATAAACTCTTTCTCTTCAGTTCGTTCGCGGTTAAGATCCCTCGTTCGCTCATCCAGTAGCTTTTCCTTGTGGTCATTTTCGGACTGTTTGGCAAGGGCGACCAAGAGGCGCACACTTCCCTCGCTTCGCCCGGGTATAACAGTTGTCTTTTTTGCTGCTTTTTCTCCTCCTCGGAGTTCTTTTCCTCCTCCTCGTTGTTATTCTCCTTAAAGTTGTCGTTCAAATGCTGTCTTGATTCGCTCAAACTCGTCGTCGTCTTAAGGTTTACCGTTACGCGCTTTTGTTCCCGATTGTGACGATGATGATGAGAATAATACCAAGACCAACAGAACACCGACGAGAGGAGCAACAAGAAGCGAAAAAGCACTCCGCCCGACAGAAGCTTCTTTTTCCTTTTGTTTTTATGACGACGATGGTGCGAGAACATCACGTGTTATGTGTGTTTACTCTTTGACGGCACAATCTCGCCGCACAACAACCGACGGGGAAAAGATGTGACGCCGAAAGAGATACGATTAAGAAGAAGCTCACTGAAGACAAAAGAAGAAAAACGTGGCCTGAGCGTGCTCGAAATGAGTGAGACGGACTCTGAGACAAACCACGAGGAGGAGAAAGACTCCGAAGGACGAACGAGGCAGTTCCCACACCGCGCGGGGAACTTTGCCACTTCCGTTCGGATTCGATGTCAAACGACGACGAAAGAGAAACGCGCGCTTTCGCAGATCGCGAGGGAGGTGCAGCGACACTTGTTATTGGACGATAAAGACAACAACAATGAGGGTATTAAAGTGCGCGAAATGAGCGGAGAGGACCACTTGCACGTCTCTTTGTCCAAAGTGTTTCCGGTGCGAAAAGAACAGAGGGAGCCGTACCGGTCGCAGTTAAAGGCGAGTTTCAACGCTTTTCGAATATCTCGAGGAATATTAGATTCTTCTTTGTCTTCTTCCTCTTGCAATTCGTTATTAGAGTTGACAGAGTTGCGAGTGTTCGTGAACGACGAAAGGACGACGACGTTTGTGGCGGTGTGCGAGAAAGACCCCGGGGACGACGCGACGCTGAAACACTCGGGATCCGAACGCGTGAGGGAGATGATTCTCGCGGTGAACGCGGTGAACGAGCGGTTCGGGTTTCCGAAGTACGAATACGAACCGTGCGTGATACCGCACGTGTCGTTTTGTTACGCCGACGGCGATTGGGAGGAAGAGATGAAGAGGGCGGTGGAGGCGGTGGTAAAGAAAAGAAAAGAAGAGGCGAAGGAGGATGCGTCGGTTGAAATCACGTGTAAGACGGATGCGGTTGATTTGTGCATTTCCGGATGGGAGCCAAAGAAAGTCTTTAGTTCTGAGAGTTTACCGCCGCCGCCGATATGAAGAGTTACGCGCGCCGAGCGACGATAGAAAACGTAGTTTTATTAAAAGAGGCGTAAGCGTATCTAATAATAGCGCTTTAACATGAATAATAATAACATCAATTAGTAATCGAAAAATTCGTCACCCATCGAGTCGTCCCACGTCGGCGATCTGTTGAATTGCAACGTCACGCACGTATCTACGCGTGGTCGACTCGGTAATCCTCTTCTCGCCATTGGCTTCTCCGCGAACCACCTCCTTGTATATCCAGCTTGTCCCCAAGAGGTGATCATGTATGCAATTGCATCGAGTCTTTCGATATATTCTCTTTCCGTCGTGGGATACGATTTCTGGGCGAGATGTCCGACGTACAAATTGAGAGAAACCCATTTACTCATGCCGCCTCCCATTTTAACATGTTTGACTGCCATGTCGTGAAACCTATCGTACTTGCCGTAACACAACAACGCCAATTCTCTTCCCGTCAACGGTAATTCGTCCACGATTGCGTATCCGTACTCGTCCACTTCCGCTTCTTCGATGGCGATGGTATCTTCGAACTCGTCCAACGCGCATTCTTTATCATCATCCGGATCGTCATCCACCGACGACAGTATCACCTCCTTCAAAGCATCGTCCCAATTCGAAGGCGTGTTCTGTACGCTCGTCTCGGTGATATTTCTCGCCAATTCCAACGTGAATCGGTCTTCGCTAAAATTTTCCTTCACGTCTCCCTCAACTGCATCTGAGGCATTTAATCTATCCACTTCGGTTTCAATCGTTTGCGTATCCGGACATCGACCGGCTATTTTCGCCCCATTCGTTCGAGGGTTAAACGTTAACTCGACTTGGTTTTTAATCTCCTCCCAGATCTTTAAAGCTGCTCCCGAAGTCGAAGGTGTTGGTCCCGCCTTTGTGCATACATTTCTTCGTCGTCTTCGTCCAAAACGAAACGTCGTTTTTGGCGACGATGATGTCACGACGACGACGGTCGAAGGAGAGCAGGCGAGAGGGTTCATAGAAGAGGACGATGCTGATAATGGTGCGTCTGATGAGAAGATCAAGTTTTTATTGTGTAGTCTTCACTCGAACGGCGACGAAGCGCGCAAAAGGCGGGTGGTTTTGTGGAGATGAAATGACGTCAACCAGAAGGACAGAGGGACAGCTTTGGCGGTTGGATGTTGCGAGATGTGACTTTTGTAATCAAAACCATTCAGTCAAGGGACACGTTTTTGTTCTTAATAATAAATACTCGTGTATATACTCTCTTTATTCTCTCTTTCTCTCTCGTTTTTATTACACGCGGACGACGATATCGTCCTCCTCCTCTCCGTCTGCCTAGTAGCCGCGACTCCTACTCCTCGATGTAAATGTTGTTGTTGTTATTATTATTAGTAGTAGTAGTACTGTTCGTTCTCTTCCCTTCTCTCCACTCTTTCATTTCGGACTCGTACCTGGCTTTATCCTTCTCGTGTTTCGCTTCGAACGGTTTTCGGTCCTCTTCGGAGAGCTTTTGCCACTTACGGCCCAAGAGTTTCATGGTTTCCACCGGGTGCGTGCCCTTCGGCGCGATGGACGGGCGAGAGACTTCGCAAAAGTAAACGTACGCGGACCTGGCGTTTTTCGGCTGGCCCGCTTCTTTCTTCGGTCGTTTTCTTTTCCGCTCGTCGTCGATTTCAAAGTCGTCGGCTTGGAACGCGTACCCGTCTCTATCGTATCCCTCCGACGGTTGGTACGATTTCATCTGCTCGTCGTGACGGAGTTTGTCTTTTTCCGCGATTTTCTCGTACGGTTTTCTATTCTTTTCCGATAACGCTTTCCATCGGACGCCGAGTTCGGCCATGATGTCCGGCGGTCTCATATCTGGCGATTGTTGGACGATTTTCATTCTTTCCTTCTCGGCGAAGTAGAGATACGCCGTTTTCACCTGTTTCGGCGCGTTTGGATCTTTTCGTCGTTTCTTTTTCGCTTCTACCGCGCCGGAGACCACGTTTTCGCTGTGACTAGTTCCATCAGGCGGAGCGTACCCGAACACGGAAAAACCACCGTCGATGGCTAATATCTGTCCAGTCACGTACGAACTCGCTTGCGAAGCTAAAAACACCGTCGCCGTGGCCACCTCTCTCGGTTCGCCGACTCTCCCCATCGGCGTTCGTCTCACCACGCTCTTCTTATACTCTTCGTTCTTCAAAACCTGTTTCGCCAAATCGGTGTTTATGTACCACGGAGCGATCGCGTTCACCCGAATCTCTTCTCTCCCCCACTCGCAGGCTAAACTTTTCGTCAACTGGTTCAACGCCGCTTTCGACATCGCGTATATCGCGCCCGTTTGAATACTCGTCAATCCGGCGACGGAAGAGTTGAAAATCACCGACGTGCCTTTCCCGATGATACCTTTCTTATACGCTTGGCGTACGATATCAAAACTCGCTTCCAAATTCGTCCCCATTAAAGAGTGGTAGTCCTCGCGCGTAAAATCTGAAGTTTTCTTCCGAATGTTAAACCCGACGTTCGAGACGAACACGTCCACTTTACCGAATTTTTCCTTGATTTCCGTTAAAAACGAGTCTCGTTCTCGTTCTTTGCTCACGTCTTTTATCGAGTGATGATATTTGCAGACGTTTTCGTATGGCCATATGTGATCTTTGGGTACTCCCGACCGCGAGCACGTGATTACATTTTTAGCGTTGCACGCGCCGAACGCGTCGCAGATCGCTTTGCCGAGGCCTTTCGTCCCGCCTGTGACGACGCAGGTTTTGTTTTGTAAACCGAACGTTTGGGTGACGAAGGAATTGGAATTGGAATTGTTCATTTTTATGTTCACTTTCAGACGATGATTTGTAGTAGTAAAATGAGAGCAGAGTAGTAACTGTTGTTCTCGTTTGTACACACACGAAACGACGGTATCGGGTAAAGCAAAAATGCGATCGCTTAAGGTGGTGATGGTGTGTGTTTCTTCTGACGAATTGGAAATGGAATTTTGAATTGGTGACTTTACCCTAATGGCTTATTATATGGAAAAAAATGTCGACGACGACGCGCGGGAGAGCTCTTCTTTGAAAACCACTTTCTCCCTCTTTTTACGCGCAATAATGATGTTAAAATGATGGTGATGACACGTGATACGTATTACCTATTGCTATATATTTTACATACGTATTATACAAAAGTACCGTCATGGTAGTGTGTGCGCTATCCGCTGCTAGATGTGTAATCTTTTTCTCTCTCTAAAGCGAAGCCGAAGAAGTGCTTTTAATCACCACTCTCATGACGTGTTCCAACTTCCAGACGTTTCGGAGGTGCTTTTCGAGTAAATCAGCTTGGAACGCGTCCCTGGCGACGAATTGCGTGCTTCCGTCGCCTTGCGATCCGACGCCTTTACCGCCGTAACTGTAAATTTTTACCTTTGGGTCGGCTAATATGGCGTGGAGTTTCGGCGCAGTCAGTTCGGATTCGCACAGCGGAACTAAGTGCGCGTCGAACGCGCGTTGGTATTCCGTGAAGGTTTGACCGAGGAGTTTGGCGTTGTTACTTGCGAGCGCGCGTTTGGCGGTTTGGACGTACTCGTAAGAGAGTTCGCCGAGGAACTTTTGCGCGTCCGCGTGCGAAGCGTTTTCAACCTTGGGAGGCACGTTTTCAAAGGCGGATTGCAAGTCCTTCAAGATTTTTACCGTGTCTTTTTGGCCGTCTAAATCGCACACGACGATGTGAAAGCATTCTTTGTTGCTCGTACTCTCGCCCCCGGTCCTTTCGCTCCCAACCGGCGTCTCTTCGCACTTCATCTCGTCGCCGTCGAAGGTCATCGTAACGCACACTCCACTCCCAAACGCACACGCTTGGTCCATTCGACCACACCGAGACGGCGTCGCAATTTCCCCCAAATATGCCAACTCCATTTGCTCCAACACACTCATATCCTTCTCCATCGCGTAACACTTCGAAAACGCTCTCGCCACGAGCACGCATATCGCCGCCGACGAAGACAACCCTTTCTTCACCGGTAACGAACATTTCGTCACCTCTACGCATATCCCACCTAAATTTCCGTATTTCTCATACACCTCTTGAATTGTTCCCGCGATGTAGGACCAGAATTTTCCTTCGTTCGCGATTCGCGATAAATCCGTTCCGTTCGCTATATCCCACACGACTTCGTTCGTCTCGCCTGAATCCGTCTTTGTTCGAATCGCAATTTTGTTCCTCAATTTAAACGCGGTGGCAGATATGCCTTCGCTCGTGCCGACGACGAGACAGGCGCCAACTGGTAAGGACGGATGCGTTCGGCGGAATCCGCCCGCCTGTCGTGTTTGAGAGATGAAATCATCAGATGAGATTTGAAGAAAAGAAAGAGAAAACGTGTGTGTTAGCTGTGTTGTTGGTGCGCCTGCATTTCCCCTAATAAACTAGTATTAAGAACGCACCCAATCGGAATGTTCACCGAGCAAACATAATCTCCCGGGGACGAAAACGATATGCTTTTCCTCCTCTGAATCAGCGATGGCCTCGTCGAAAGGAGAATTTGGAGGAGGGGGCATTGCGTTTGTGTGTGCTTCAGAAATGTGTTAATGCGGTGTTTTTTGTGTTGCAACTTGTGTTTGATTGAAAAAAAGCGCTCGATCGATGTTGCGACGCGCACTCTCTTTCCACTCTCTTTTCACTCTCTCTCTCCCTCTCTTCGAGTTCTTTTTAAACTCCTTTTGTTCCCGGTGGTATTTATTGGTAGGGAAACAAATCAAACTGCGGGAAGATTTTGTTCCCGGTGACGAGTTCTTTCGCGACGAAGAACGCCGTGGCGACCATCGCGAGTCTTCCGTGCGAGAGCTCTTTCAATTTGTAATCGAGATACAGCTCATCGCTCGTGTCGGGACAGAGACCGAGCGGGTCAAAACCAATCTCACCGGGAACGTAATCGTCTCGCAAAGTGAATAAGTCGGACGTGAACGGATCTGCCCATCCTTTTTGCACTCTCGTCGCTTCTCCGATGAAGATGACGACGCCGAGCGCGTACCAGAACGGCGGCGGAACCTGTTGAAAATGATTAACCGCCGGACCGGTGATGGATGCGTCGAACAAAAACGAGGAACCTTCGACGTATTCCCCGACCAAAATACCAACCGCCGCCAGCATGCACACGCGTCCGTGCGTCAGTTCAGCTTCCCGATACCGTTTGAGATCATCGAACGTTTTTCTTTTCGATAATCCCAACGGGTCGAACCCGTTCTTAAACGGTGCAATGGCGCCGTAAATGCCAATGTCCCCATCCGTCGTCGTGGGTAATTGCCGCTCAACCATTGTGGAGGGCGGCATCTGTTCCCCAATCTTCGCTTTTGCCGGGGTAACGAAAGCGCTCCTCTTTTTTTTAGAGATACAAAACTGTCTCGTAAACGTCTTGGAGGAGGAAAGTGTCCCTTTAAAGGCGTTCGTTGTATTCACCAAGCGTCGTGGCGCTCCTGAGATTGAAAATGCTGAGGACATGATGATGATTACCTTTGATCGATCGATGTATTGATTGATTGCTTGATTATGCGTTGTTGTGTGTTCTGCGCGCGGGCAAAAAGTGTGACGTCGATATCTCGATATTTTTTTCCCTATTGGAAAAAGACATGCGACACATGCGAAACGTGTGGCTGAGAAAGGCGCGAGATGATATGCTACTAAAACGTCACCACATCATCGCATCATTTCAACAACAACTTCGACAACGCCCCTCTCTCGTCTTCGACGTCTTTTCTCTTCGCCACCCATATGTTCGTCGAGTGTTCGCCGTGCGGATTCGATATTCGATCTCGATCCATTCTTTGTTCGAAGAGGATGAAATCTGAACACACGCACATCACGTCTTCTTCGCGTATAACTCTCGTTTCCTGCGTTTCCACAAAAATAATACTACTACTACTACTATCCTCCTCTATCTCGTCTAAATCGTCCCGCACTTCTTTTTCTAAAACGACGCACTCTATCCGCCCGTCTTTAGCCCTCGTTTCGACCGTCGCGAATCGATAGTTTCCCCGAACACCATCATCATCATCTCGAACGCATATCACGTCCCACTGTTGCACACCAACCACCGATTTGTTTGGTGGCGCAATGTTCTCGCTCCTCCTCGTCTTCTTCATTCCAAAAACGCTGCTTTTCCGCCGTTTCGTCCAATAATACTCATCATCATCGTTACTCCTTAAAGGAGTCGTTCCTCCGACAACACCATGAGTGGTAACAGCATGAACTCTGCGACGATGTGTGTTGCGCGTCTTAATACCATCGCGACTAAAAATTCCTCCTCCTAATCCTCCTCCTCCAACAACAAGAGCTCTTCCCTCTTCTATTGTTAATAATAACGAGCGCATCTTGCGTGTGTGTGTCGGTGCGTGTGTACTAAAAACGCGCATCTTTCCAACGTTTTTTTTCTCTCTGGTGTTTAACGTTTAGGGTGTTATACCCTACCGGTGCAACACGAACCGTTCCACGGGGAAAAGTGATGAGATCGCCACACGAAGGACTCCTCTGTGACTCCTAGTACTACTGCTGCTCATACTGCTTTAGACTTTTGCAAAACAGCCGAAAAGCACCAAAGAGTCTTCCGCGCGAGAAGAGCGCGTTTAATTTAAGTCTAAAGGCTTCGGTATTCTCTTTTAAAGAAGAATACGAGAGAGAGATTTCAACTTCATTCTCATCGCTTTGAAACGAGAGTACTATAAGGAGTAATCATGACGACGGAAGTGGCGGTCCCACCTTCGCCCGCAGGAGGAGGCGAAGACGGCGGCGACGGCGCAGACCCAAGGAAAGAACAAGCCATCTCCGATTTCACGCGATTAATGCTCCAACACAAAGAGTTAGACGCGAGAGTACGAAATTTACGCACAGAGTTGAAAGAAACCAGAGACCAGTTTGATAAAACGGAGAGAGATTTGACCGCGCTACAATCGATGGGGCAAATCATAGGGGAAGTTTTACGGCAGTTGGACGAAGATAGGTTCATCGTGAAAGCGAGTTCAGGACCGAGATATATCGTCGGGTGCCGTTCGAAACTCGATCGAGAGAAGTTAGTGAACGGGACGAGAGTGACGTTGGATATGACGACGCTGACGGTTATGCGAGCGTTGCCGAGAGAGGTGGATCCGGTGGTGTTTAACATGTTGAGCGAGGCGCCAGGGAAGGTGGAGTATTCCTCAATTGGAGGGTTAGGGGAGCAAATTAGGGAGTTACGAGAGAGCATTGAGTTGCCTCTGATGAATCCGGAATTGTTTTTACGGGTTGGGATTGCGCCTCCGAAAGGAGTGTTGTTGTACGGCCCGCCCGGCACGGGGAAGACGTTGTTGGCGAAAGCGATTGCGAGCAACATCGATTGCGCGTTTTTGAAAGTCGTTTCGAGCGCTATCGTAGATAAGTACATCGGGGAATCCGCGAGGTTAATCAGAGAAATGTTCGGGTACGCGCGAGCGAACGAACCGTGCGTTATTTTCATGGACGAAATCGACGCCATCGGAGGGAAACGATTTAGCGAAGGGACCTCGGCCGATCGCGAGATTCAAAGAACGTTGATGGAGTTGTTAAATCAACTGGACGGCTTTGATGTTTTAGGTAAAGTGAAAATGGTCATGGCGACGAACAGACCGGACGTTTTAGACCCGGCGTTGATGCGTCCGGGACGGTTAGACCGAAAAATTGAAATCCCGTTGCCAAACGAACAAGGACGAGTAGAGGTGTTAAAAATCCACGCCGCCGGTATAAACAAACACGGCGAAATCGATTACGAAGCGGTCTCAAAAGTCGCCGAAAACTTTAACGCCGCGGACATGCGAAACGTTTGCACCGAGGCAGGCATGTTCGCCATCAGAGAAGATCGAGACTACGCGACGCACGACGACTTCATGAGAGCGGTGAGAAAATTGGTCGAGGCGAAGAAATTAGAACCGACGGCGAGTTACGACTCGTCGTTTAAAAACACGGACAAGTAATTAATCATCGGTAGAGAGAGAAAGAGAGAGAAAGAGAGAAAGAAAGAAAGAAAGAGAGCTGTACTTTGCACGGTTTTAATAAGAGAAGAAATAAAAGCTCGAACACGACGCAAAGAAAGCGTTTCAAAGCACCACCCCCACACACCTCATAAGAAAGACGCAAACACCAGCAAACACGCGTACAAGAACACTCTGAGAAGAAGAAGAAGAAGCAGACCTAATAAAAGTGAGAAATATAATAATAATAATAATAACAAGAATGTCTTCTTCTCAATCGGAGGCGGAAAAACTCGTTAAACTCGCCGACGCATCCGCGCGAGGAAGTCTCTTTAAATCGAAAGATCTCGAGAAAGCATCCTTAGTGTACGACGACGCGTCGAAGATGTTTCAAAGCTTAAAACTGTTCCAAAAAGCATTCCTCGCGAAAGAGCGATGCGCAGAATCGAACGAGGAAACGAACAACGTATTCTTAGCAGCCCGATCGTACGACCAGTGCGTTTTGTTAGCATCCCGAGCGATATCGGAGACGAAGGAGTTAGATGTAAACGATTCCAAGTCGATACAGTTACTGAGCGATTTCGCCTCGCGAGCGAGCGCGTGTTACGCTTTGAGCTCGAGGATGCAACAAAGCGGGGAGTGTTTGGCGAAATGCGCGAGGATTTTAGAAAAATTAGGAGGAATTGGAGAGGAGAAATCGGTGTCGTTATACGAACGAGCTTTGGATGTGCTTTGCGAGAACGAGTTGGAGTTGTACGCGTCGGACGCGTTTCGGTCGCTGTGCGCTTTGCGATGTAAGACGGGAGCGTTTCGAGAAGCGGCTGAGTTGTGCGTGAGATTTGCGGTGGCGTGCGATAAAATGAGCAGCACGGCAACTCAAAGGAGGTGTTATTTGCACGCGATTATCGCGTATTTGTGGGTTGGTGATATGAAGGAGGCGGAGCTGAGTTACGCGGATTTTATGGAGATTGACGCGTTTGCGAATTCTGAGGAGAGTCTGATTAGTTACGAGCTTTTGAGAGGGTACAAAGAGGAAGACGCCGGGATGATTGAGACGACGTGGAGAGAGCGGAGAGTTCCAGAGATAGCGGACGCGTGCTTTAGCCGATTGAAATTGCCGAATCCAGCGTTTCCGTTGAAAGGCGGGTCGATGATGATGATGGGAAGAGGAGGAGGAGGAAAAGAGGAGGAGGACGACGACGATTTGACGTAGCGTAGATGCGTAGACGTTATTAAATACGAATAGTAGTTTTGCGCTAGAACTTTCTAAAGTGTGATGTAATATTAACAACAAACAACACAAACAACAAGCTAATACCATTTGATTCCATGATCGTCC
>Ga0209091_10001172_pt1 | contig 23447 bp, 13 predicted proteins | sample ArcticOcean_MG_C_6_FD_187438 | JGI IMG/M metagenome (GOLD analysis project Ga0209091, IMG submission 187438) | Marine microbial communities from western Arctic Ocean - ArcticOcean_MG_CB8_128 (SPAdes) (version 2) | ecosystem: Environmental > Aquatic > Marine > Oceanic | place: Arctic Ocean...
TGAAACGGATAAAACAGTTTCAATATCTGAGTTTGGATTTACTGATGAATTTTCGAAAGATACATTGAAGACAGGTATTTCTACTTCAATAACAAATTCGGAAATTGTATTCCCATTTTGGTCCTTTAATTGTCCATGAATGGTATTCCCTACAGAAGCAGAGTAACAACTGAATTCTATGCTATTTAAACTTTCAATTCCTCCAGATGCCATAGCGGGAATATTTACTTGAAATAAATTGGGTTCAACCCCAGTTGAGAAGATGATTTCTCCTGTAAAAGCATTGGTAGAATTTCCTGAATTGTTTTTTAATTCTAAAGTAAGATTGATCAATTCCCCAAAAGTCGGTTTATCTCCTCCATTTTCACTTATCACATTCATATTTGCAATAGAGATGTCAGAGCTTGCTGGCTGAATAACAACACTCGTATGACCTTGAACAAAACCACCTTTATTGGCATATACTTCTAACTGCATACCACCATAAACATCTATACTCGTTAAAAAACGGCCTTCATTATCTGTTATTCCTTTTGATAATAATTGATCATCATCCATGATACTGATCACCGCATAGTTAACTGTACTCCCTGAAGCATTTGTCAATGTCAGCTCAACAAGACCATCATTGGCAAAAACATCTTCAAGATTCATTGTGAATTGGTCCGGAGTATCTATATATATGGGTAAAGATGGATCTCCAAGAATATTGTAAACGTGGGCATAAAATTCCTGTGCTTCACCAGGTCCATTCTGAGCTGGAAATTCTTTTAATAATCCTGACTGTCCTGCCTGCATGGCTGGCCCCAATTCCACCACGCCGTGATTTAGCATGGCATCAAAGGTATAGGCATTGATTACATTATTATATTTTGTACTCGTGTGTAAATCAGATGGGCCGATAAATGCTACTCCGCCTTTAGGTATTGAAGGTGTCCCTCCACGTAAAACAGATTCCGCTAAGCACGGATCAACATTATTGGCAAAATCGTTGGAGTTACAAACCCAGCTGAAAAAAACAGGTGTTAACCAACCATTGTTAAGATCATTCACATCGTCCGTGTGAAATTCGGGATAATGCCAACCATTTGCATCTCCCCAACCGCGATAATTCACAATCCCTACGCCATTATTGATGCTTGGAATTATATAAGGTGCACCCTGCTGAACAGGCGGATAAAAAACCGTATCAATCTGATTATACCCATAATCCAATAATTCATCACGGAGCCAATACGAAGTCCATTTTGGCGTGATGGGAATAGGATAAGAGTTGGAGTAGTTTCCAGCCACAATAAGCCCCCGACTCAACCAATCAGAATCATAAAGTAGGGGATTTTTGACATATTGCATCGTTTTGGCCATAATCACCGCTAAATCAGATAATGAGTCAATGGAAAGACGTCCTATGAATACGTCCGGAATATTATCATCCCCTAAAATATGTGTATATTTCTGATCAGATACATCATTTTCAGGGCCATAATAAAAAGAAGGGAATGATGCAAAACCATCCACATCACCGATGAGTAATACATATTCCAACATGGGATCTTCAGCAAGTTTATTCGCAATTGTAGATTTGATTAAAGATGCAGATTCTCCTGCTTCGGATAATGCGATTACATCTACATCAAATCCCTGAGAATTTTTAAATGAAACAAAATCGCCGAGATACTGAATGATTCCGTCTGGTGCGATGATGAGAAATGTACCTCGCTGTGGATTGATTTGAGAGGGTAGAATATTATAATTATTCATCACCATATTAGTGAAGGCCAAAGGAATCGGTTGACTCATGAGTTGCTCACTGGTCTTTCCACGAAATGATACAACATCACCTACAAGAAAAGAGAATGAAAGAATATATATAATTAGATACATTTTTTTAAGGTTCATAATTTTTCACCACTTACTTTTTGAGTATTATAAATTTTTTAATAAGTTGCTCATTGCCAGATTCAACACGTACAAATACCATCCCAGAGCTCATGGGACGACCATTGATATTATTAAGATTCAAATCAAAATATTGTCTGCCAGCGGATAGTTTCTGAAGATCAAAAGATTTGATTTCCTGTCCTAAAATATTAAATATTCTTATCGTTCCATTACCTCCTGGATAATTTGCAATATCTAATTGAAATTGTCCATAGGATGGATTAGGATAAAGTCCCGTGATCTTCATAGGAATTTTGGGTGAAATAGTTCCAGATGATTCAACAATATCCAAATATTCATCCAACATAGAAAATAAGGTCAATGATTGCAATTCCCACCCACGATAATTCACAGTTCCATCAGGAGAAAATTCAAGACGTACCTTGACCTGTGAAAATTCCGTTTCTGCAATGGCTGTCACTAAATCAGTTTGATAATCGCCCCAGCGGTCCCCTGTCCAAGGTTTTGTTCCAAGAATATTATCATTTTCATCAAGTAGTGTAACAGTAACAGGATCATGATCCCATTCTGTTTCAAATTTGTGCGTAACTGCAACGACAGCACGGTTCATACCTGAAATATCTTCTAAATCAGATTCCATCCATTGCGTTAAAAATGTAGAATCCCCATTATCGTAAAGTATACTTTCCTGGGAACGGAGAATTACATTCCCAGATTGCCAGGGGCCGTCAGAATCACTCCATGGCCATGACTGGCTTAAGATTTGCGGATTTCCATTCCAATATGGAACTGTCAATTCTAAATCGGTTGATAATGAGAAAGATTTTTCCCATGGCATCAATTCTCCATCCAAAACGAACGAGACATGATAATCTCCTTCAGGAAGTTCATATATATTTGAACCTGTGGTTATTTGAATTTCTTCTGTACCAAATTCATGTTTAATCAATCCTTCGATGGTATTGATGTCCGTGGTTTCATGGTATAGGTTGAGAGTTAATTGATGAACAGGCGCAGGTACAAGTGTGATATCTTCCATTGTCATAGCACTATTATTCGCAACTGTATAAATTTCCTGTGGCAAATAACCTTCCGCTCTGATTGAAATTGTATAACTACCTGGGCCTAGAATGCGTCTGTACCGGCCAAATTCGTTGGTGAGACGGGGTTTAAGAACTGAGCCTGTATGTTCTAGTATTTCAATAATTGCGCCTTCAATTGGCTGATTTGTGGAAGCATCATAAACTATACCCGTAACCTGCGCTGCATCAACGTTGTACCCCAATGCTCTGTCCATTAAATATACCATAGCTGGTTTTGTACGGTCGATGGTATCCTCTATTAAGATGCTATCTGGTTGTAGATTTGCCGTTCCACATTCTACCAGGTATTGAATACAGCCTGTTTCCTTATAAAACCAATCATGGAGTTTACCATTTCTGGACCCGCCGTAAACGGAGAGGTAGGATCCAGTGCCATCTTCCGTTTCAAGTAAATCTGCAAATTGATCTGCAATTGTCTTCATTAGATCTAAATCAGGAGAATCCTTTGTTTCTTCCCATCGCCAGGAAGTAAACACTTTCTCCGATAAATTGCCCGATCTTGAACTATGCCATACGATTGAAAAAACAAAATCATTTTCCAATGCCAAATCTCGGAGTGCAATGGCTTCTCCTTCTGAAAAAGGTTCTTCCCCTTTATAATAATCATAATGGGATGCATAATCAGAATTATCAGGTTCCAGAAAGGTATCACCAAATGCCCAGTTAAAACCAAAATTTCGATTCAAGTCCACACCATCTATATCATTTCCGATTGTGGACTCGTAATCAAAAATATCGTTGGGATATGGACCTAGGGGAGAAAGATCTTTTTTATTTTTCCGGAAACTCATATCTAATCCTTCGTGTACAACATTAAGACCTTCTGGATTTGCTGTAGGAACAATCCATATTTCCATGAATTGTTTCAGGATATTCATATGACTATAAATACTATTATCTGGGAACAAGAGGTCTTCCATAAGATCCAGAACCACTTCCACGCCAAGAACCTCTTCTGCATGAACTTGACCAACAAATAGCACCTGAGGTTCATCTTCTTTTAAATTAACATTATCAGAGATCTTTACTGCAAGAATTGGAATTTGCTCCTGAGTAGAAAAGCCAATGGTATCTACACGAAACCATCCATTCAATTCTTCCAATTGATCCAATGAATCAAGAAGCGTATTAATCTCTACGACGGAATGGTAGCGCTCATCCAATCCTTGTCCATTTATGGGACTAAGGACTAAGATAGAGATAAGGATCAGGAGATTTTTTTTCATTACTATATTGTCAATTATTGAGATTGCCCTTCAACCCATCAGGAGAAGTTTATTCAAAATGCGTGACAAATGTTTATCAATCAATGCACTTTGCCAATCTCGAATTTCGACTATTACTTTAAGTAAGTTATCTTACCTTTTTCTATTATGTTGTTTATCTTAAATTCATAGAAATAAATTCCACTAGTTGCCAATTGACCATTCACGGACCTACCATCCCAACTGACACGATAATTTCCACCAAATCCCGGCAAGATCAATCTGTCCAATACAACACGTCCGGTCAGATCATATATACGGAATTCCACTGCTTCTTTTGCGGGCATACTAAAATCAAAATTCACTTTCCCATTAAATGGATTTGGATATGCGGCACTCAACCTGAATTCAATTGGTAGCTCACAATCACAGTTAGGAAAATTAGAAAGTAATTCACTTTTAATTAAGGTCCGGCCATAATAATTGGCCAAGTCTTCTTTCCCAGAACTGCGATAGTCAATCCAATCGAGAAAAAATTCATCCCCTGAATGATGAGTTATATTGACATTTTGTTGCTTATGATACGCTACACAAATAGGAATGCCATTCATATCTGTGGTCATTCCCTGGCCAATTTTGTAACCAGATCCATATAAATCCACGCCATTGATTAATAACGGATCTTCGTTGATGTATCCTCTACCATCTTCCCAAAGTATTAAGAATTCGTCGGCCATAACAGATTTCACTCTGGGTGTATAATTATTTAGAGAATCATTCACTACTGATGTGAATTGAATAGCATCACCCAAGAGATTCCCATCTACAAGATCTAAGACTTGCCCAAATATTTCAAAATTTTGCCCATTACGAAAGTCTTCCCAAACTATCATAGATTTACTCTGGTCTTCATTGAGATCGAAAGTAAAGTTTGTTTGATCTTCCGCTGCATCAGAAATAACAATTCCTCCTGCACTCCATAACTGATTTCCATCCCAATCGACAACTTGGGAATATATATCTGAAAAGTTACCAATTTGATTCCAATAACAAATAATTCCACTTTCTTCATTAATCATTTTTATTTGAAGATTACTTGATGCTGAATAGGGATCACTTAAATTGACTCCTGCAGGGTTCCAACCAATTGCAGGACTTCCGTCATGATCAATTTTTAAATATTTAATAATTTTGAGAGATCCACTTGGAGACCATTGCTCATTGAACCAGAAGATCATTAAATGATCATCTGATGTTTGAATCACAGCCAGGATTATATCATCGCTATTTGCATTTATCAGCTCTACACCTCCACTGGTAAAAACCGTATTGCCATCTTCATCCAGCCTTTGATAATATATATTATAGTCAAATAGTCTACTCTCTGACCAAAAACATCCTACACCATTTTCAATATTAACAAGAATCCCATCCCTCATGTCTGCTTCAGGAGAAATAGCAATACCCGTTGAATCCCAAATATTTTCTAATTGTTCATTAAGTTTGTTTATTTTCATGAATTTAGGTGAAGAAGTGGCATCATAAGTCCCAACATAGAAATTTGATTCATTTTTCAAAACATTGGGAGATGTATTGTCATCGGATGAATTATCGCTGAAAGAAATTTGTTTCCCGTTATTATACTGGATCGCACTATTGATTATTCTAGTAGCATATATTTTTTTTGTCGCCCGATTATCTTCCCAGGTAAGAAAAAAGTCTTCATCCCCCTTTCTGAAATTTGATGTGTATTTGATATCTCCATCCAAACCGACCATTGCGGTTAATCCGCCATTGTCCCAATAAGGCGTTGGGCCAGTATCCAATTTTTGAACTTTTAAATCAATACTAGATTTCTCCTTATCGGCATAAATGATATATAATCCGGTTGAGAATGAGCCCAAAATATTGGGAGAAAACTGTTCTCCATTTGCTTCAGAAATATTCAGAGGATCTGTTAAAGTGTATGACCCATCTGATTGAATATTTTGGTACATAATTTCAATTTCTGGGAAAGTGCCTCTTTCCCATACAACATTCAAGTCACCTTCATCTCCACCAGAAAATCGAGCACCAAAATCACGGGAATTATCCGAATCAATTTTAATACCATTCCCCCATTGGCGATCACCATTTACGTCGATCTTTTGAAAATATTGATCACCATCGGTTGGTTCATCTCGATAATCTGTCCACTTTACAAATACTTCCCCGGTGGAATTTCTTTTCACTCTCGGTAAGGCTTGTGTTGAATCCTGGTCTGAGATTGGTCTTTCTACATCAAAAACAAGTCCATCGTCATCCACAAATTGGTAGAATATTTTAGAATCCGTACTTCCTTGTTTCCAAGTAATAAAAGATGTTTCATTATTCACAAACGTGGCTCGAGGTTTTGTTTCCTGATTTGTTGTATTCGCGATTGGAAGTCCGTTTTCCTGAAATAGCCCATTCATATTTACATCCAATCGTTGACAATAAATGTTGGCATTTGCACCTTCACGATAATCGACCCAAGCGATAAAGGCCTGATTATTACCGGCATATTCGATAGTTTTAGCATTTTGATATCCACCATCTACGATAATAGCGACACCCGATCCGGGTGCAATAATTTCGTGATTGGCTGAAACGTGTGTACCATAAATATCTTCATCAATGCCACCTCGTTTATCTTGCCAAGTAACAAATACGCCTCCAAGGCTATCGGTACACATATTAATGGTAATTTGTTTTCCTTCAACTTGCGCTAATGCAATACCATTTTCATCTAGAAGAATATTTCCATCTGTATCCAAATGCTGAATAAAAATATCTCCTTCCGCATCAAAGCGATAATCGACCCAACCAATAAAAACACCGCCATTGCCGTCTGCAATTGCTACGGGGTCTTCCTGCCTTCCAGGAAGATCAGTTACAACAGCACCCGTTTCACCCCACATCAAATCACCGTCTTGATTCACTTTATGGGCAAAAATATTCCTCATACCGTACCGCGTATCGGACCAAACAAAAATTGCTTCTCCGTTGTTCCCTGGAGCAACGGTACGATACCACTCAATGTGAACACCTTGGCGAATAGGCGCCCCATCTTCAGTATCAAAGCCGGATGCAAAGATAGTTGAAATGAAAATTGTTAATAAAACTATTTTTTTCATTATTAAAATTCCTTTTTAATCAAATTGCTTGCTTTATAGGATCAGCAAACAAATTATTTATTTTTCAATGGTTAAGATCTGCAATCCTTCTCGAGAACAGACCACTAATTTTTCTCCCCAAAATTGGGACTTATAGGTGTAACCCACAGGAAATATCCCTTTTTCTATCGGTAAAGATGGTTCAGTGACATCATAAAGGGCTATTCCTTTAGCACCTAAGGATAAAGCAGCGATGCCATTATTCACTGCAATGTGATCAACTGTTAGGTCTTCTGCAAATCTCATGTATGAACCTGTCCCTGAAAAATTTCCGGTTGTAATAAAGTAAGCACCAGCATCATCACAAGCAGCAAACACGCCATCACTTGTTAGGGTTACTTGTTCCCCATTGCCTTCAGTATCAATGCGTCCTACTAAGTTTGGATCTGCGCCCAAGGAGTCAATTGAATAAAGCTCCACGCCCAACTGATCCACGGCCATAGCAATGTATGATTCACCATCAGAATCGATTCCCTGTGGTTTTCCAGGTGTATAGATCTCATGACCACCGTAGGGAGTCCATTCAATAAATTCGATATTAAAAATATTGGTTGTATCCAAGTTGTAAAAATGCCATTTCATACCATCATCATTATCTGCTGCATACATGATAAATTGGTCTGTTTCGGATGGGAATGAAACAAAACCTTTTGTTTTCGCGCTCATAATTGTGTTTCTGTAAAATATGCTATCTCCACCATCATAATGAAAGATCTTCACATCTTTTCCAGGTTCTGAAACAAAGATCAATTTATTAGTTTCATCTCGACCAATTAATGTAGGGTCATCAAATTCAAGAAAAGCGCCTCCCTCTTCGTACCCTGTAAAACCAGCTAACATTGATTGACTTTGTAAATTCCAAACCTGTATCCCATACTGGCCCGTAGCCACATAGGCTGTATAATCTTCTATGGCTACATCCCTTGAAAAACCGTCTGTTTGTAAAATGTTTTCAATTTTAATAGACCAAAGGCCTTCAGTGTTGGGCTCGATGCAACCTGAAAAAATGCTTCCCAGTAAAATTGCATAAAGAGATAACGAATAGGCAGGGGTGGCTGCCATACCTTTAATAGCGATCATAAACTAAATCCATTTCCATTTTGCACCAAAATTGCAATTGATTAAAACTTTTTAAATCTGTTACCCAATTATAAGATGATTCTGTCGCACGGGTCCGATACCGCCCTGATAAGGTCACCTTCATATGCTCGGTTATGTTTTTCTTAACCCATAGATCATATTTTGAATCTATGTGATTTCGACCGGCATGGAGTGGGTCATTGGGATCTTCTGCAGCATAAATACGGTTTTCTTGCCTGACGGAAATACCTATTTCATTTAGAAAAGGAATCCCTTTTTGAATCTTGATTGGGCAATACCATTCTAACGATTCATAAGATCGGTTAAAACTGCTGGGTCGGTCCGGTAAAAAATGAGACTGGCTTATGGCCCTTCCACGATTAACTTGAAATGAGATGTTTCCCAATTTCCTTAGCTTATGATTTAATTTCAATTTCATGTAATTAATATTTAAGTCAAACTCTGTGAATGGTTTATCATAATAACGTTGTAAATAACCAACACCCAAATTGACCCAATATCGTTTTGATATTCGATGCGTCAGTGCAATACTTTGGTTTCGATCTGTAAATGCACATGGCGACTGTGTTTCAGTACTTACATCACGATTCACATAATGCCGAAGATAAAAACTATCTAAATGGCGAAGTGAATATTTAATATTTTGATAGGAACCCCATTTAAAAATAGCATCCACTCCACCAGATGCGTATTCCCTTTCAGGATTATTTCGATAATCTGCCCAATTAAGCAGTCCCTTTACGTAAAATTCTTTTTTCATTGAATTCCAAAGTACTTTATCCCCAGAAACGCCAATGCGATAAACAAAACTATCGAATGTTTTGGCACTACCCATTAGGTCCGAATCCATAGCTGCTTGATCAAATTCTTCTAATGAAAAACGCATAACATTATTGTCGTACCCACCGGTAATTCCTATGGTATACTCAAAAGGTGTTCTAGCCGACAGGCACGACAAAATCAGTAAACAAATAATTATTTTTTTCGGGTGTAACATTAGTACAATATATAACGTGTCAGTACAGCTTTGTCCTTATCAGCAACTTCAACGGAATAAGTATGTTTCCCCTTCATTACAGAAATTTCACATGACCGCCATTTACCCGGTACTTTATTATCGCGTCCTTGTATTTGTGATACCGATGAGCGCTCCGTGTTAAAATAATAAGTTCCAATGACCTTTTTGCCTTCCCGAACGCGAATTCTATAGGACGCTTCTTGCCCCATGGAATCAGAAAATTCTAAACGGCTTAAAATCCGGAGCGTTTTCTCACCACTTGCTTCTACCTGTAGAGGTAAATCAGAAGTGCATTCATAATATTTGACATCTTTGTTATCTGTCAACAAATGAACAGCATTTTGGTGGATCATAGGCGCCAGCACTTCTTTATTAATCCCTATGGATTCAAATTCTTTTGATACAACTCGTATTAAAACCGGAAATTTCAGGTTTGCCCCTGCCAATAACTCCACACTATGAGATCCTTTTCCCAAGTTGATGAAATAATTTCCTGAATGAGTATATTTATGTTTGGGATGCTGGATAGATTTAATGGTTTTTTGGACTTTATAACCATGATTAACCTGAACTGTATCTCGACCATCAAGCACAATCCGATAGTTGAAAGAATGGCTTTTCTTTTTCTTCCTTAGTACTGGGTAACGAGAAATGAATTCCAGTCTCATGGGGCCCTCCATGGAATAAAATAGGCCTTCATTCTTGATGGGGCAATAGAGTCGCCGTCTCTCATTAACGATAAGCACCTCCTTTTCTTCCCCATTTCTGGTAGGTTTTAGAAGTTTAGCTTCCATTGGCGAAATAAGAATTACCGCCAAAAGTAATATTAATGATTTAGAGTATACTATCTGGTTCATGTTGCTTTAAATGTTCTTTAATCTTTTGTTTACTATCAAGCCCTATGGCAAATACACTTCCACCTACTAGCATCAAACAAATTCCAGCAATAGTCAAGTTATATCTTTCTTTAGCATATAAACCGCCTGAACCGATCTCGGGAATTGGAATAGGCGCAAAGGGCATATTAAATTGCTCTGTTAAGGGCCTAATATTGAGAATGTGGAGTCCTGGTATATTTTCTTTAATAAATTTGGCAAAGACACCTTCTATACCACCTGGGCGCCCGATATTATTAATATCCGATCGATTAACCACTCCCGGTGGTAAAAGTTTCAAATTAAAACTGGTTCCAAGGCTGGCAACGCCTCCACCCACATTGATAATGGCTTTATAATTTTTCAGTGGCTGAATTGATTCGAATGTTTCCATTCTTTCTTCAATATTCTTTGCCAATTTACTTTTTTTAATCAGGTGTAGATTATGGAAAGCAATGTTATCCATAATAATCTTTCTCCCTGCTGGTGACAATAAACGACCCATATCATTTCTCCCGCCAATGGATGCAGCAATACTTCTTGCCTGGATCAATTCATGATTAAAAAGAATTAATTCCATGTCCAGCCATGTAAAATCAACTTGATTTGCACCCCATTGAGATGCACCAATACTTGTAATAGCTACAGGATAGACTCCCAACGCTTTACACGCTGTAAGAACCGCTATATTTGCACCTGGCATGGATCCTGTCATTAGAATAGCAACTGTATCTCCACTTTGCAGATTCACCTGATGCATAAGGTCAATAATTGCTGCAGAAAAATTGGGGTCTAGAGTAGTAAGCTTTGCGTCCAGATCACCTTCATCTGTTGTGATGAGGCTAAAAGGGCTACCGACTAAACCTGTTTCATTGGGATCATTTTCAATGTCTATAAAAATCCCATGCTCCATCCTAGAATCTTTTAAAACAATCATGGATTTTTTCATTAATTGCGCTGCCATGACTTTGTTTTCATAAGAAGGTGACACATCTGTGGTTTTCATATTAATAGAAATAATAAAACACACCAAAGACAATGTAGCCAAACCGACCAAGGTTGAAGTTTTTTGGATCGCTGGGATAAAAGGCTGCTTTTTATAATTATTCAAAAAGTACTCCACCAAATAACAGCATAATAGCCAACTTCACCAAAACTGCTGTCAAGATCACTACAGATATGGTCCGGACAACACCTTGTCTATCCATCCAATTTGCAATAAGACCCGGAATAATATTTCCAATAACAGCTACGGAACCAATTTCTTCAGGCATAAAAATAAAATTTCTAGAAATATACCCAAAAAAGAAGCCCAGGATCAGTGCTAAAACTATTCGTCGTTTTCCGTAGAGGAACATGACCTTTCCCATCCCCTGAATAATAGCCCAAACTAGAATTGCTACACCGAACGTGACCAAAACCTGAATTGGGTGGTGGAGATAGAGTGAAATATATCCTGGTACAATGATACCACCAGCAGTGACTCCCAAAGTCTCTGAAAGAACCAAACTTAAAATAATCCCCAAGCCAATACTAATCTCAGCCATAATGCCTGTATTTTGAAATTTGTGTTAATATCTCTTGCCCTGCACCAACTTGATTTCCAATAGCATAAATCAAAGTATCATGAGGCAGACCCACTAACATATCCACAGTGGATCCAACATCATCATTTAATCCAATTATTTGAATTTTGGTTGTAGGCGAATGATTGGCAAGCCTGGTAAGTGTTGACTGTAATTTATCTCCTCTAATAATAAAATGATCAGGTTTAATCTCTTTCAGGGTGAGTTCAATCATTTGGCGGGTGCGGATTGGACGATCATCCCTTGAATTAAAGAAGACACAGGTTCCTCCTTCACCAGGGTATCGGTCAATAACAAATTTCCAGATCTGAAGTGTAGATACAGGATCATTAGCTGCCATTCCATTCACAAATTGAATCCGTTTTTCCCCATTGTCCAAATTCCATGCAATTAATGCACCCAAATCCGGTTGAACTTTATGCATTCCTGCAAGTGCAATTTTTCTATCAACACCCGCTTTTTTACATACATCTAATGCCACTGCCACATTCGCAGGATGCTCCATATAGGAGAAATTGTCTAATTCTTCTTGGGCTACTAATGTTTCGTCGGATTGAATGAATGCTGTACCATTTTGTTCAGCAACTTTCTGAAGTATATCCGGCTTTTGATCTTCTCCCGTAATTAGTATTCCATCAACTGGAATCGTATTACATAAAGAGTAAGCCACATCATCTTCCGTGGGGCCCATTTCATCTAAATGATCAGGACGAACATTGGTAATAACTCCAATATGGGATTGGACCATCTGATGCTCTGCGATCCATTGATATTGTGGTTGAACAGCCATACACTCCATAACAACAGCATCCGGTTTTTCACCAGCGAAATAACTTAATAGACGAGTCTGCTCTCCAATAGATGGTAGCCTTAAACGATGAATAATCCTGTCTTTTCCTTCGGAATCAATCACACGTGGTGCAGTGCCGGTTGTTTTAGCAAAAGTGCGAATTCCGGCTTCCCGAAGCCCGGCAGCTATGAGACGTGTTACACTAGATTTTCCCCGCGTTCCATTCACATGGATACGAAGTGAGATTGCAGCCAAAGACCGCATATGAAATTGATATTCAAGAATACCGGCAATACATAATGCCAGTGCCAGTGAACCCAGTACAATTAGAGGTGTTATAGACATAATTATACAGAAATTCTTATCTGACTTAGGAGTTTGTGTATCCTAATACTATCCTGATTAATGCAACCATATCCATTACATTCACCAATCCATCGCTATTGATATCACCAAAGAATGCATTAACATGATCTTCATAGCCCAGATTGTAATCCACCAATAATAGAATATCATAAATATCAACTTTTTCATCGTAATTCAGATCACCCTTCAGACGAATATTACTGCCTCGGGTTGTAAATAGCAGTGATGAACCATCACTCAATTCCATGGCAGCAGGATGATATGAATTATTAAATGTGTATTGAAGTCCAATTGTCATGGTGTGGTCTTCTGTACCTATGGTACAATAATTTCCATGATTCGTCGCTCCGGATGTGTATGATGTATTATTAAAATCCATATATTGCATCATGAATTCTCCATCACCAGTGGGTGTTGTATAATAATCAGGATCCAGTAGAATAAGCTGAAAAGTTTCTGTCGAATTATTTTGATAGGTTCTCACTCTGGACCATTGAATATAAAATCTTTTTTCTTCCTCATCGTACCAAGTATAAACTCTGCCCTGGCTAGAGACAATTAAATCATCCCAGAAAACAGCAATCATTTTTGATGGACCACCGGCCCCAGGAATTTGATAATTTCGAAAAGACTGAAGGGTTGATTCACCCATGGCTGCCCATCCATTGGAACAAATACTGACCTGATCGTATTCTTGACCATAAAACTTAAAGGTAAATGGTAAATCTACGGTTTCAACATCATCATTGTTGTTTCCGCTATCATTTAAGGATGACAGATGACTTCCAATGCCACCATACCTATTATCAATTTCAACCCAGTTATATGTAGGTGCCAATGTATAGCCTATGTCACCACTATCATAAATGTAATAGCCATGAGCATCCGGACCAACTGGGTCTGTGATGGTTGGTTCACCTATTTGAACCTCAACAATTGAATTGGATTCATACCCTTGAGCAGTTTCCACATTTAAAATAAAATGAACAATGGCGCCAGGAAGAGTCTCCTCCGATACGAAAACTTCAAAATAATCACTCCCATTCATAGATGAACCATCACTCATCACTGAAGACCAAGTCCCTGTATTATCTATTATTTCAATGAAAGGTGATGCACAAGTAATTGTTCCGGTCACCGCAGAAGCATTCACGGTCCCTGAATTATTCAGTTCAATTTTAAAATGGGAAGATTCTCCAGATGTTAATATATCGCTGGACGACCCAATGACATCTACACTAGTTGCAAACAGATTATTCCCCGATACACTCACATTCAACATACCTGATGAAGTTGAACCGCCATTATTGTTAAAATAAATAATTAGATCAAGATTTGCACCGTCTGGTAATCCATCCGATAGTGTAATAACATAAGGTATCGGTGCATCTACAGTATTTCCGGAAGGTATTGCACCATAGTTTACCGTGCCCGATTGAATTGTAACATATCCACTTTCACTGGCAATGACACCATAAACATCTTCAGCATCTTCACTACCGAAATTGGCTGCACTAATAGAAATCTCCAATGTTTCTCCACCATTAGCAATACCGTTCCCATCTCCGATAGATTCACCAAAATTATCATCATCGATTGCAAGTGTTGATTCTGAAACATTCACAGATACACCTGGATCGTATATTTGGAATGAACTTTGGTAAGGATAATGATTTTTCTTTGTAACTGTTACCAATGCAACACCAGTTTGTGATGATGGAATAGGTAGACGAATAAAACCATTAGCATTGGTATACCCTGATTCAAAGATCTCATCATCCATTAGAATTGTTACCCATGCTTCTTCCAATGCACCGGACGCTTTTGCTACAGTAATATCTATATAATTAGTTCCTTTTGACAGTGCATACGGATGGTCCACTGTTATTTGCTCAGGATATGAACTCCACATGGACAATGATGATTCACCCATGAGATTATTCCAATGTGAAAAAATATGGCAGTAATTGCTCGGATTAGTTGGGTAATTTTTATAAAGCATCATTTTTCCATACATGAGAGCCGCACCAGCAGATTCAATACCTTCAACTAATGCACCATAATAAAATCCCATATCAACTATATTATTGAACATCGTATGTGTCCCTAAGGTCGCTGTTCCAATACAAGCTACAGATCCCTTTGGATTTGAAGCCGTACCGGCACGGATAAAGGATTCACTGAGTGCTTCTTCACTCCCAAACGACCCAGTACCACACGTAATAACAGTTGCAACAGGGAGCATGAATCCATTACTTGTATTATTCACATTACTAGAGCTAAACCCACTTACACCCCAATATCCTCTGTAATTGAAAAATGAGACACCTGCAGTGATTCCAGCCTGCATTTGGCTTGCCCAGGGAGAATTATAAACTGTATTCACTTCTTCAAATCCAGCAATATCTAGTAATTCATGAATATTTTCATTGGTAATTATACAAGAGACTCCAGATGATGATGGGTCACCAATAAGACATGCTCTCTGAAACCAGTTTTCACCCAAATAGGGACTGGATTCATAATTCAATGTTTTACCTATGATGGTTTGTAAATCGGAACTGGTATCAAATGAAAGGCGTCCTAAAAATAGGTCAGGAAATTGATCGTTCCCTTCCAAGGTCGAATAAGGATGATCTCCATCACCGTTATAATTACTCCAGGAATCTGTCCATGTGGGAATATCATAGGGGCCTTCTGCATCACCAATAATTGTCACATGAACGGGTGGATTATCCCATGTTTCATAGGCATCATCAATGTAATTCTTCAAATTATTCCTATTGTTCACCACATTAGATGAATTAACATAATTTACTTCGTAGCCAACCCGATGTTTCCAATCCATTAATTCTTCAACGTAATTCATCATGGTTGTTGTGAGATTACTGGGAAGAACATAAAGAATGGCAGGTTGCTGGTATTCTATTTGATCTCGGCTTAATGATGCATAATTCACTACCAAAGATTCATACAAAGGTTCAAATGCACGAGATCGTTTGGCAGGGATAAATGGCATCTCAACTACACCGTCTTCCACCAATTCTACTTCGACACTTTGGATAATTGTTAATTCTTGGGTAACCGGATTATATTGAAAGGGAGTTACTGATACCTGAACCATGGTTAAACCGCGCAATACAATGGGATCGGAGATAGTTGCAATGCTTTCTGGATAAAGAACATTCCGTACATAGGAATCACCTTTTACAAGTTTACCTGTAAGGTTCGCATCCCAACTTTCGAAGGGTAGAATATCTACATTTGGGATAGTTTCTTTTTCCTGGACATTTACAACGACAGAAAAGGATTTACCGGGTTCTACGGCATAATAGGTTGATACAGTGGGCAAATATGGGTCACCAGGATCACTCATAGAACCGGCATTTTCCATATTCAGTTTAACATAATTTTTTCCATCCTGATCAATTTGCTGTAATTCGAATTCAGATATCTCATACTGAATTTTCATAGAAGAATTCAATGAAACTGCCTGAAATCCATCAAAGGCTACAGGATTTGGAGTTTCTGCGGCCACCACGAAAGATACCGCCACAATGAAACCAAATTGAATATATAATTTTGTCATAAGAATCTCTATTGTATGATTAATAAATGGAAGAATTCGGGGTAATAAAAACTACCTATGTAAACACCTATTCCAGCTACCGCTAAAAAAGGTGCCATAGGCATAGCCCGATTCTTATCAAAATCTTCTACTAATGAAACGACTATCCACGCTAGTAAACTCAAAACAGATGCAGAAAATAATGTTAAAGCCATTCTCATTGGGCCTAACCATGCACCGAGTACTATCCCAAGCTGAATATCGCCAAGTCCCATACCTTGCCGTTTTGTAATAATCCATAGAATTCCCATAATAATTAAAGGAATTATAGCACCAACAAAAACACCCCACAAAGCAGACACTAAAAATACAGTATCAAATATCACTCCAACTATGGATAAAACTATACCAATAAGAATAAATACAAGGGGTATCTGGAATGTTCTATAATCTACTAATGCAATTCCAACAAGTATCGTATAGATTCCTGAGAAAATAATAGCATCAATGATTGCTAAATGGGTAAATGCCCAAAGGCAACCAATCATAGATGTAAGCTCAAGAATAAAATTATTATTTCCAAGCTTAAAACCATCAATAGATAGCCAATTGATGATACTTTTTGTAGTAAATCCTGCTACTATACCTACAAAAATGGGTACTAGAATACTCATAAAATCATAATCCAGATTGTAATGCTGAACCCAAGTGGAATACAGGAAGATAAGTCAGAACCACCATCAGGGCTATGACGGCGCCAACAAGAAGAATAAGCAGTGGCTCAATCAATGTGGTCATTCTATCTACAAGAGCATCAACTTGCTTTCGATAATAGTCAGCTGCTCGATCTAATAGATCGTCCAATTCACCAGTCTCCTCCCCAGTAGATGCTAGCTGTAATAGAATAGAAGGAAAAACTTCTGTACGTCTAAGTGCAGTAGAAATATTATATCCATCACGTATTAAATCAGATGCATCATCTATTGCTTTTTCATAGACTTTATTATCAACAACTTTTCGTAACAACGCTGTTGTCTCTAAAACGGGGACACCTGCACCAATAAGGATTCCAAATGTTTTACAAAATTTATTTAAAATAGATTGCTCCATTAATGATCCAAAAACAGGGAGCTTTAGTTTGATAGAGTCAAGTGCAAAGCCACCTCTTTGTGTCTTAGAGATAAGCCATATTATAGAAAAGACCATGAATATAACAAAAGATAAAAATCCTACATTACTACTAAACCAGTTACTAAAATCGATCATTTGTCTTGTGGCAGCAGGTAATCCCGCTCCTAGTTGTGCATATACTTCAGAAAATTTCGGGATTATAACTAGCAACATAACCATGAGCATACAAATAAGAAAGACAATCATAAAGATAGGATAGTTCATGGCAGATTTAACTTTTCGCCGCGTATCATCTAGGTTTTCAAGATAAGATGATAACTCCTCCAAGATCTCATTAAGATTACCGCTTATCTCTCCAGCTTTAACCATTGCAACAAAAAGAGTATTAAAGACACCTGGGTGTCTGGAAAGAGACTCTGACATGTTGAGTCCTTTTCTTATATTATCACTAACAGAGTTGAGAATCTTTTGGAATTTTCTATGTTTCTCTTCCGCACCAAGGCTCTGTATTGCTCTCTCAAGTGTAAGACCTGCAGAGAACATTGTGGCTAACTGGCGCGTAAAGAATACGATCTTAGATAAAGGTATACGATTCTTCGCTTTCTCAATAGATAATTGGATTTCATCTAAGAAAGGGCCAAGAAAGTCAAAGGTATCATCCACTTCTTTCATAGAGATGACCAACTGCCCGTTTGCAGACAATTTTTGAATCGCCGTGTCTAAAGAGTCCGCACGGATTTCTCCCTCTTTTCGATTCCCTTCCATATTTTTTGTTAAATAGGTGTAAACGGCCATTATAAATCTTCTACAGTAGACCTTAAAATTTCTTCGGTAGTTGTCGTACCATCAAGAACGCGAGCGAGACCTGCTTCACGAAGAGTTACCATACCGTTATTTAATGCTGCCTGGCGAATATCATCTTCATTTGCGCTTTCATAAACTAATTTTCTCAGCTCTCGCGCCATAGGTATCATTTCAAAAATAGCGAGCCTACCTTTGTAGCCTGTATTACGACATTCAGTACATCCTTTTCCGCGATACAATGCATCAGTGACACGACCTGAATCAAGACCAATCAATGCTAGCTCTTCTGGAGTTGCAGAATATTCTTCTTTACAATTGTTACATATACGCCTAACTAAACGTTGAGCCATAACAAGGTTTAAGCATGAGCCAACAAGAAATGGAGCAATACCAATATCTAAAAGACGTGTAATAGTTCCTGGTGCATCATTTGCGTGGACTGTCGAGAACACCAAGTGACCTGTCAAAGAAAATTTAACAGCAATATCAGCGGTCTCTTCATCCCTGATTTCACCAATCAATAATATGTCAGGGTCTTGTCTCAGGATCGAGCGAAGAGTGGATCCGAAGGTCAGTCCAATATCTTCAAATACCTGTACCTGATTCACTCCATCTAACTGATATTCTACAGGATCTTCTACGGTCGTGATATTAGTTTTTTCATTCTTTATTTCTTTCAGAGCAGCATACAAAGAAGTTGATTTACCTGAACCAGTTGGCCCAGATACAACGACCAAACCATAGGGCTGATTAATCACCTTTTTAAATACTCCTAAGTTCTGTTTTGGAAATCCTAGAGATGTCAAATTAAAATCAAAACCCGTCTTATCAAGGAGTCTCATAACAACCTTTTCACCATAAACAGTAGGTAGGATCGAAACACGAATGTCAATATCCTTCCCAGGTGATTTAATCGAAAAACGTCCGTCTTGTGGAAGGCGTTTTTCTGCTATATTAAGATTAGATAGAATTTTTATACGTGTTACCAGACCACTCAATGAAGATTTAGGAGGAGTCATAATAATCTGTAAAACACCATCAATTCTAATTCGAACATAGACCTGCTTTTCCATAGGCTCAATATGAATATCAGTCGCACGTTCTTTAATAGCTTCCTGAAAAATCAAATTTACTAGCTTAACTATTGGTGCATCTTCCTTAGATGCTTTATCTGGCGATAAATCTATGGTTTCTTGGGACCCTTCATCTCCTGATACAACTGTGATACTATCTATTGTTTCAGCAACTTCTGCTGATTTCTGGATTTCTCCATAAACCTTATCAAGCGATTTCTCTAGGAGTGTTGGACCTGAGACAAGAATATCAGGAATTAAGTTGGTTAGTCTTTTTATGGAATCTATGGCGACAACATCTTCAGGGTCTTCCATCGCGACTATTATAGTAGTCTCATTTCTATTCACTGCAAGAACACGATTCTCTCTTGCAAAATCTTCAGGAATCAAAGCAGCAACAGTGGAATCAGCTTCAAGAAGTATGAAATTATCAGCTTTTCTGTAACCTAATTGCTGACTGTATGCAGTAGCAAAATCATCTTCTTCGATCATCCCTAATTCAATAAGGGTCACACCAATCTTATCGTTTGTTATTTTTTGCTGGGCCAAGGCTTCATTTACTCCACCTTCTGTGGCTTTGCCATTGTGAACAAGTATTTCACCAAGTTTGGAAAATTGCGGATTAAAATCTGGACTCATAGTTTTGTGTTCCGTTTTTCAAATTTTGTAAATGTATTAATCACACGCTGCAGGCGATCGTACTAATAAAATATCTAATGGCTCACTTGTCGTGATTTCAGGAATCAAAAGAGTGGCTGAAATACTAGCAGTAAAATCATCCCAGGTACAAATGCCATCATCATCCTCATTTGCTAGTGTACACAAAGCCTGATCAAACTCAACAATAATTCTTGCAAAACCATCTTCATCAGTCTTGACAATGGGTTCACATCCGAGCATAGAGTAGCCATCCCACTCTCCGTTTGCTTCTCCCTGGTCAAATGTTAAATCTACGCCATCAAAACCAAAATCATCAAATGGCTCAGCGATCTCAGATGTATCAATGATGCCATCACCATCAACATCAAAGCCATCATGGTTATCATTATAGGTTCCCCAATCTAGTGTTTCAGGCCGATCATCCAAGCCATAATCCCTCCAGGTAAAACAAAGATCCCCTTCACCAGCACCTAAAACACCTTCATCAATATAGGTCTCGTATCCAACCTCATAGAAAGCATTAATACCAGTACCATTGAACGCAATCGGAGCGCCAGAAACAGCATTACCGTAAAAGTCAATTACGATTGCCGTGATCTGAACCAAGGCAGGGTTACCATTTAAAGTAAAGTCCCAGTATGTCGCATTCGCCATTAGGGAAACTTGGCCAGGTAAGAAAAACAGCGTCGCATCCCCTTCATCTTCATTAATATAGGTTACTACTGAATCACCGCCAGCTCCAAATGTTAGCGCCCGCACCCGACCAATATCACCAATTGCATCTGTTGAATAAACAATATTAGATCGAGCTACGCCCGATGTGGCTATACCACTTAAGATTCCTTCATTATTGGTAAAACTAACACCTTCAACAAAAGCATCAATAACAGTATCAGGGAGCAACGGGTCTATAGACCAATAAACATATGTCGAATCTTCCACAGGGTTATAATGAAGGTCAGAGACAATAACAGCACACTCTGTCTGGTAGAATCCTCCTCCAATCGCTTCTGTTGAATTAGGGTCATACTCTGCTTCAATGTGATAAGGTGCTCCAGATGCTATAATCACAGGAACATCTGTACTTGTAAGATCAACGACTCCATCTTGATCACAATCACAAGTAGCAACGATCCGAACTGGTCCAGGATCAGTACCACTATTAATTGAAACTGTAGCAATACCGTTGACTGTATAAATTGTTGCTGTTGTTTGTCCTGGCACTTCTAGGTAAGCATTGCCTACCAATGGTTCCATGGTAAAAACCACCGGTGTCGGAGTATTTATTAAAGTACCATTATCATCATACACCTCAGCCCTGATAAAAGTTGATTCAAGTCCACCACCATCCCTAACGACAATATTCCCAGGTATTGATGAAGGTATTTCCATAAAAGCACATGACTGAAAAGAAGGATCTTCAATATAGACCTGAAGTGAATCCTGTATAAGATCAACAAAACCCGGATGAGAGAAAGTTGACATAATATCGGACACACCTACATCTTCTGGATTACCTAAATCTGTAAATGATACAGAGTCTACGCCAACGGAATCCGTAAAGCCTGTGGCAGCTATAAATCCCAACGATGCAGTATAATTGATCTGTGCATTACCAACAGGGTTTCCAAGTTTATTTAATAACCTTGTATTGATATTGGCGACTGTGGCCCCACCATCCAGGGATATTACATCCGTGTCTGTATTAACAAATAAATTATAAGGCCAGACGTCATCCACAGCATAGACATTAAAGTTTTCAGGATCAGTAATCTTGTCTCCAAAAGTTGCGACTACTGTTACTCCTTCATAATTAGGCGTTCCAGGATTATCCTTGTAGACATTACCACCATCATCGAATTCAGCAACAACCTGACCATCTGTATTAGAGACCTCATTTGCATAGGTTATTGACCCAACCGGGACATTACTTGATGTTGCTGTGAATGTAATTGGGATACCCGAGATTACATTACCAGCAGTATCTGTAACTGTTGCAATCAATCTTGTGTAAGAAACATTACCAACAATATCTTCACCAACAACTACGGTACTGCTTGTTGCATCGTATGTAACAGGTAAAACCTGTAGAGCAAGACCATTGTCAGTACCGATCGTAACCTGAGCAGAATCGCTCACACTAGCAGAAAATGCAGGGTGCTCAAAGGTACATACTATATTAGCTAAACCAATATCGTCTTGTTCACCATTATCCTGGAAGGACATCTTAACAGATCCAGTACTGTCCGTAGTGCCTTCACTCTCTATGTAACCTTTATTTGAGCTGAACGAAAGTATAACGTCTCGCAATGGTGTATTTGTCTTATTAAATAACTGTGCTGTTATCTCTGCTTTTGTATCACCATTATCAAGCTTAATATTATCCACATCAGATGATACGTACATGGTGTAAGGCCATACGTCATCTTTGTCTTGATAAACATTGAACTCTGCCTTGGCAGTAAGACTAGTACCATATCTTAACGTTACCACCATTCCTTCAAACTCTGGAGTGGTTGTGGCGTCCACTTTTTCTTCAGAAGAATTTGGATTAAATACATTTACAACCTGCCCATTTTCATCTGTAATCTCAGTCCCATCCTTTGAAAACCCTCCACCTTCTCCATTATGGCTAAAACTGATTTCTTTATCTTTTAGAGCTTGACCGCTTTCGTTTTTAAGAGTTCCAACAATTCTCATTGATGAACTGCCTGACACTACCTCTCCAACACTCTCTCCACCTCCGTCAGCAATAGCCTGCAGAGATGTTATTACTAAAGTTGAGTTTGTACTACTGGCTGAATCGGGTACACGATTATCGCATGCCCAGTTACTAAGGCTAGAACAAATAAGGATACTAATGGTTAAATATTTAGAATATTTCATACTATTCTCCTTCCTCATTTGATATTTCATCATCAGTATTATGGGCCGGATTATTTAGATCCACTCCATCACTCTTTGACATTTCACTAGATGAACCTTTAACTACGTATTCTTCATATTTAATCATAGCATCTGATTTCACTATTCCGGTATAAGCATCAACTTCTATCTTCGGCGTGATCTGT
>Ga0209091_10001180_pt1 | contig 23401 bp, 14 predicted proteins | sample ArcticOcean_MG_C_6_FD_187438 | JGI IMG/M metagenome (GOLD analysis project Ga0209091, IMG submission 187438) | Marine microbial communities from western Arctic Ocean - ArcticOcean_MG_CB8_128 (SPAdes) (version 2) | ecosystem: Environmental > Aquatic > Marine > Oceanic | place: Arctic Ocean...
ACAGTCCCCCGCGTGCCGTATTAAAATACCGCAACAACAAAAGCATCTTCATACGAAGAAACAAAAATCTCTCTTTTCTCTCTCTCTTGTTGTTGTTGGAAGAGAGTAAAGAGCTTCATATCTCTCTCTTACTTGTTTTTGACGACGACGATAATTATGATGATGCGCAGGAGCAGCGCGAGACGGGAATAACACACCAGATTAAAGAAGAGAGAGAGAGAGAGAGAGAGAGAGGATTGATTTCACAATTTCGTTGTGTGTTTGGTTTTGTTGGGATTGATTTTGATTACGACTACTCATAGTAGTAGTACCATCACACAACAACAACATGTCATCTTCACCGCGAAGAGGCGGGATGACGACCACCAACATCGACGCGGCCGAGCAGATTGACGATTTCTCACCAACCACAAAGACCACGACAGGAGGAGGAGGAGGATCGATGAAAGAGAAAAAAAGTAACAGTGGGGTTGTTGTGGACCACGCGGCGGAGACGACGTTCTTGCACGGGTCCACTTGCGTCGTCTGGGAAGGCGAGTTGTATACCTACGGCGGTCTCGGCGAATACGGAGAGTTTGTCGATTCCATCACGAGATGGTCCGGCAGAGGCGAAAACCGAGAGGTGACGCCGCAGAATAAGAACATGAAAACGGACGTGCCGCCGGGGAGATACGGACACACGGCGACGATGAGCGGGGATTACATGTATGTTTTCGGCGGTCAAGGGAGATACGGCGCGATGAACGACCTTTGGGTGTTTGACCTTGTGCGAGCGACGTGGTCGCCGTTGGATGCCATCGGGGAGGCGCCCAGAGAAAGGTTTGGGCACTGCGCGTGCGTTTCCGAGAACGTTTTGTTTATTTTCGGTGGTAAAGACGCCAGGCCCGGAATGAATGTGGAAAGTTTCGAAGATTTGTATGGGTTTGATATCGCCGAGAGAGAGTGGTTGCACATCGAGAGCAGGCATGGAGGGCCGAGCGGTGGAGAAGGGTGCGCTTTAACGGCGGTAGATTCTGTGTTGCACGTGTTGAGTCCGTCCATGCCGTCTTCCGCGACTGCCGGTGGCTCTCAAATGAGCAGTAGCATGCAGAATATACACTCTTCGTCGTCGATGGGCGGACTCATCACGGTGGATGAGACGCAATCGGCGGCGCAACTCATCGGGTCTTCTTCTCAACAGCAAATCGAACAATCTCTGGTACTCTCGAGACGGGCTAGCTCGGAATCTTTGGTTTCCTCGAACATGGACGCCGGTATGTCCGTCTGGATTTTAGAAGGCGGGCAAACATCATCGGATGGTAAAGCGAAGGTACCTCGATGGACAAAAGTAGCGCACAACAACGAATCCGACGTGCCTTCGTCGAGAACCTCTTACGTTGCCTCAAAGTTTGGGAATAATTGGATCGTCCACGGCGGTCGATCCTTGAGCGACGACGGTAACGTCGTCGTTCTCGGTGACGCGTATTGTTTCCATTTCCCAACCGCCGAGTGGGCGAGACTCGATCCCATAGCAGACACAGACCCGAGATTTGGACACTGCGGGACGTGCATAGACGGCGCTTTAGTCATGTTTCACGGCGCGAGAAGTTCGTCCACGAAAGTATCGAATAAAGACGTGAGTGCGTGTATTGCGATTAATTTAGAAGCTTTGCTACCGTTTCCTCTCGGAGAAGACGAAGAGGAACAATTTCTCGTCGACCGCGACGCAGAAAATTATGGACATTGGAATTTAGAAGTCGCAAACTCGGGGAAATCTGAATTCGGTGAAACTCTTTATAGTGGTGGAGGTGGTTTAGGTGGAGGCGATAATAGCGAAATGAATTACTCTTTCAACGAAAATGAGACGACTGGTTCGTTTAGCGAGGATTTGGACGAGTCTTTCGAGCGAGGGGGTAGTTTTGCCGCCTCTCGAAATGCCGCGCTCGAAGCCAAGGTCCTCGCGCAACTCAACAGTAAAGGTATCACAAACAGATCTGGAGGACATTTCGGTCAGTCTTTACACGCTCCAAAGTGTGGCTATCACGAAGTTGGTAACGTTGAGTTTGTCATCGATGATATTAAAGTGCACGCGCACGCGGACGTTTTGAGCGAACACTCTGACTATTTGAAACGCGTTTTAAACGCTTCAGAGGTTGGGATGGCTTTGAACAGGGAGGTGGAAGCAGTTGTGAAGCTCCAGAAAGAAGGAACCTTGTTCAATGGTATCATCGCCGCGATGATTCAAATTTCGTATTTTATAATAGTCGCTTTCTCCTACGGAATGAAGAAATTCGTGACGCCCGAAGAGCGAATGAATGTTAAAATTATCGTTCTTAGAGATACGCAAGTTCCAGTTTTGATTGCCACGTTGCGATGGATTTATGAAATTCCAGTCCAACCGAGCCAGGAGATTTTAGCGGACGTGTATCGACTTGCGATGAAGTTCGGAATCGATGGTTTACCAAACTACTGCTTACACCGGTTACGGACGGAGATGAACCCAAACTTGGCAGCTTCTGCAGCGTGTTTGGCGTATGAAATTCGCGATTTGACTTTGTGGCAAGCCGCAGTGAGATGTGCGCAAGGTGATTGGGCAGCTGTTAGTCAATCAGAAGAATTTATTAATCTGAGACTTTCGAAACCTTCAATAGCGAAAGAGTACACGCTGAGTTCTCATCAGTCGATCGAAATTCCTGGCCATCTTCCCTTCGCGAGGCGTCACGCCACAAACAGAAAGAATTCTTAGATTTAGCTGCTTCAATATTGTACACATACTACTACTTCTAATGACGTGCGCATGTTTATTAATTTTCTATGTCTAACAATGCTACCGTGCTACTATTATTGTGTTGCTTTTACAATCCAGAAACCCAACCTGATTGTAATAAGTTGTCCACCAATCTAAGCGATAAACTTGGGTTCGCCAAGATGACTATCTCTCCATTTTCGAGACCGACGATGATATTCGTCTCGTCGCTTGTAAGCGTTAGCGATGTGACTGCAGACTCTAACGCCCACGTGTTGTACAAAGAGAGCCACGGCAAGGCAAACAAGCAAACTCCACCATTCCCTCCTCCTCCTGCTTGTGCTGCTGATGCTTTTTTCTTTTCAGTTCCTACGATTACGTATTCGCCCGATCGACTCCACGCTAAAGAAGTTACAAGCGGGATGAGATCTTTTAATGGTCTCTCGGCGACGATACGTCCGTTCAGAGTGCACGCTCGTAAAGTGTGTGATTCTCTTTCCCACGCTATAATGATACCATCAGGAGTGATGACATTCATCTCTCCTCTGAGAGCTGAAACGTTCGTGAGGACTTCGTTCGTCATCAGACGAAAAATGGATGTCCCATTCGTCTTCGAGGTTGCCACGATAACATTCAAATCTGCGGAAACCGAAACTGCGTCTATTCTTGCGCCGTGTCCGCGATAGTATCGCACCGGTTGTGTACCGACGATATAGGCATCATTACCTGAAGCCGCGTCAAAGTTATTTCCAAACGTCTCGAATTCTCTGCGATGAATAACTTCCAAGACTGTCGATCCTTCGTTGAATATGCTGTTGGCTTCGACACGCATCATCGCGATGTTATCGCGTAAACCTTCGCGTATGTTATCCAAATTTGTTTTGGTGCTTGGGTATTTAACCAGCCAAAGCGAAACTGTGGAATCGACGGAGCCAACAACCAATATTTGGTCGTCGCACGCCAGTGCCAAAGATGTCACAATCCCGCCGTATACTTTTCGCATGCACTCTAATCGACATCCGTTTGGATCACCGGAATATATGCGAACCGAATTATCAATATTACCTCCTAAGAATATTCTCTTTCCGTCTGCTGTCACACACATTGGTTTTTTTTCGCTCGTGCTTTCATCTAAGATTGTTTCTAAAACATTCATAGCCTTTTGAGGAAAACCAAAGAATCCACCGATGAGCGAAGTTGACTTGGAAAGAAGCGTCGACGATAACAATCCTCCGCCAGATGATGACGACGTAGAATTCGACGACGCTACCGGTCTTCTTTTAGACGGGACAAATGTGAATGGGTTCGACGTCCCATCTGGAATATTTGGACTAAACTGATGTTTTGCAATTTCCAACTTTGCGTTGATTACGAGTAAACTGTTCCCAAAACTCGATACGCTTGCAATAGCCTGCGTTTCGTTCGTTTTCAATCGATACTTTCCAACGACGCCGGGTCGTTCGAATAACCAATGAGATCCGCTCAACGTATCGTGTGCTCGCTGTCGTGCAGGATGTGGCACGTTCAGTAGTTGACTCGGTGTTTGCCCAAAGTTCTCAATTTGGTCTCGCAAAGCGCGTCGCATGGTCGCGTTTGTGATTTTTGAAACGTCTACGTTTCCTTCATACGACGTATAATAGAAAACATTCGTTGCTTTGACTGCTTCTGCACCGCGCTGCTTAAATCCAAATATGAGATCAATCCAGGTGTGCAAATTCTTAGACACGTGTTCAGATTCTAAAGCGGCTCTTTGCTTTGCAACGAAATCAACCGCACTGCTTGCCCATTTTGTAAGTTTGACATCTCCGACTTTTTCACCTTTTTGCGTGGTGCCAAATTCGCAATTGTTCAAGTTTAAGAACATCTCAGGCATGGTGAAAAATTCAGGCGTGAGTTCTTTCACATCTGAGATATCATTTAAAACAGACTTCCACATGGATTCGACGCCAGTGAAAAGTCTATCCGCGTGATCAAATTTCCCGCCTTGCAAATTGTATGCCAAAGTTGTAAATGGCTCAAGTCTTAGGAGATAGAACATCACGACTCCAGCGGACGAATAGTGGGAACCGTAATGAAACGGTGGGATTTCCGGATCATCTTTCAGCACATCGTACCTCTCTTTGACTTGGTTGAGTCTTTTCGGATTCAGCGCTCCGATGGGTTTTGATAAATCTCGGAAAGTCTTTGGATCGTTCAAGTCCAACACGTCCGATTCATAATCCGCGATGACGTGAGGAAAGACAGGATACTGAGTGATATCTAGATAACTGCGCCCAGCAAGCGTATTCAAAGCTAAGATATAATCAAAATTTGATAGTTCGCGTCGAATCCATCGCGAAGTGATGTCGCTCTTCCGCATCAAAACCTCCGGGTTTGAAGCTTCGAGGTAGAGAGGAACGAAGTTTTTCGGTTTCATTCGAATCAAACATTTGTAGATGTTCTTCCTTTCTTCGGAGGACCCGAAATCGATAAAGTACGTCTCTCGAGATAAAAAGAAAAACTCCAGAGCGCTTCTCTGTAACAAATAACGCCTCGATTGTACCTGATGAAGTTCATCGAGTTTCTGAATCCATGAGTGTTCGATACCGGTTTCAGTATCTTTTCCTGTAAACGATATGCAATCTTCAGTGAGAATTAACGAACCGCGAAACGTTTTTAACGGCGTTACCATCGTAGCTTCATCGTTTTTGAAAACTGGTTCGTCGTTGAGAACCATCGAGTTGGTGAGTTTATATGCGAGGCGCGTCGCATCAGTGTGAGCTCCTTTTTGTTCCCTCGCGTTCTTCTTTTCCAATTTTTTTTCTTCCTCCTGTACCTCCTGAATCATATTTTCTTCGCTGTCAAAGTCTAAACTCTCTCTTCTGTTCACTGCTTTTGGTAACTTTATCGAAGGAAGTTCTTCCATGGCTTTTTTGTTTTGTTCTCGTTTCGGAGGTTCCTTCATTCTTCTTAAAATGTAACGTCTTCTCTTTCCAGTCTCAATCGGGTCAACCTCCCACGGGAAATTTGCAAAATCTCCGCCTTCAAACTCTCTGAGAATCTTCAAGCTTTCTCGTTCGTACTTTATGCGCATCGCACGCACAAATTCGCGACGGGCTAGTTCTCTTCGCTCAATTTCGAGACATCGTTTGGACAAAGGAAGATTTTCGAAATCGTTTTCTACCCAGTCCTGGACAAACGCTAAATACGCCTTCTCTTTCGTGCTTCGCAAAGATTTGTACGCATTCCAGCGCTCTTCCGCAGAAACATGACCACTTGAGTCACTACTTTTCGATACATCTGTCGCGGTACCGAGAATGTTACGAATTTCTGCGTACATATCGGCCATTTTCTTGGAATCTTCATCATTCGCTTCTGAATCAATCCCGATGCGATGCAAATGTGTATCCACGACTGATAATAATTTCAAGCCGTTATCGCGCATGACGAGGGAATTTTCCGAAATGCCGAGCTTATTAAAGCCTCTGAGTTCTTTAAAAACAAACGAAAGCAGATTCGTCAGTACTTTCTGCGCGATCGATTTCGCATTAGCCTCACCGGTCGTCTTGAAAGATTTCGACAAAATTTCGAGAACAAAAGCACCATCACGCGAGGCTCTCAACGCGTGATGTAAAAGAATATCAAGTAAATCAATACCAACTTTGATGGTATCGTCTTCATTATCACTGTTAATTTTCGTGCGAATAAGTAGCAGGACGATCCATTCCGGGAATTCGAGCGTAGAAACTAAAGTGTCTCTGTTTTCTGCCTTTGTACACGCCAAAAGAATGAAAGCATCCAAAGCTCTCTTACGAACACTTGGTTTCGAGTACGGTAACGATTCAAGAAGGGCGTCAAACATCAATTCGTTCTTTACCGAGGGTACGTTGGCCGCCATTATGTCCTCGAGATGATTAATCTTCGTCGCCAACGAAATCGAAAGTAAAGCGTCAAATACGGATTCGTTCAAAAGCATACAAGGATTTGATCGAAGAGTATGTCTGATTGAACGAACTACCTGTGAAGCCGTGACGCTACCTTCTTCATTTATTGCTTTCGCAGAAGTCAAATCGTTAATGTTTAGGAAGCCACCATTCATTAAATGACCGGTGATCAAAATGACATCGGCGATTATCTCAGATTCAGTGCCGTATTTCTCTTCGTCGCGAGATGTTCCATCTTCTTCATTTTTCATGGCAACTTTTCGGAGCAACCGCATTAAAATTTCAATGCCACCTTGACCAATGAAATTCTCGGTGAATGCACTCCTGAAAGAATGATTCAACGCGTGGACAGCTCTATTTAAAGCTTTCAATCCTTTCGAGACGATGAGTGAGTACCCTTGAGTACCATCGAAAGCACTGATGAATTCGAGAAGAATTTTTGACTCTTCAATCGCATCTCCCGCGGAAATAATCACAAAGAGCGAAAGAGTAAGCTCTTCTGCGATATCTTCATTGGATCTAAGCAATTCAATGTTGTCCCAGCCAGTATCTAGGAGCATCTGTAAACCGTTTAATTTCACAAGTGCGCTTGCGTTTGCGTGCGCTTCCGCATTTAACGAGCGCAACACTTCAACGATACCATTTGAAGAACAACCAGTTTGAGCGTATGGTTTGAGCGTCAAATAAAGAGACGCGAGCATTTCATCGTACAAGCCGTCGTGTTCTCTGGAGATGACGAGAAGTTTACCGATTAACTCACATATTTCGACGTGCAAACTATCCTCGTTTGGTGTCTCCTGGAATAGTCTGGGAAGTATTTGAGAAAGAAGTCTTCCCAAATTCATGCTTGCCATAGCTTGAACGTTTTGAGAATGACTTCGAGCTAACTCGACCATGACTTGAAAAATGAGGCACGCGTTTGACTTATCAACGATGCGATTATCCTCTTTTCCTTCTTCATCCAATAAGAGTCTTAACATTTCACACGGTCCCGGTTGGAAATTCTCCCACATCGAATCACGAATCAAATCTCTTTTGAATACCTTTGTGTTTCCGATCAAAATCCCTTTCCGGCCTGCATTGCTAGACCCAGAGGGCGCAAGGTTCGTAACAGATTTAATGTTCAACTTTGATACGGAAGGATGGAACAGTTGCAAAAGTTTTGGCGATAGCGACTTGTCGAATATCTCCGCTTCATCTTCTTCACCCTCGGTAGTTGTGGGAGCAGTAGATGTGGCGACGTTGCCACTTGCCGTTCGCGCAAATGGATCAGTACTGCTTTCGTGATGATGATGAGTACTATTATTTTCACCACCACCACTACTATGACCACCAATTATGGATTGACTCAAAGCTGTAGTCAAAAGTGAATCTCGATATTGCCCAACGTAACATGGCACGTAATCCCCCCCACGTTCGTATAGTTTCTTGAAAGCCTGCGTTCCAAGTCCATCTCTAAAGATATACACGGGGCCAAGCTCAGCGTATAAAGCGCACTGTCTTCTCTTATCTTGCATACCAGCCATTGCTGCGGGAGGGTTTGTTCCCAGACAACAAAAACCAAGCGGTTTCGTAACTTTAGGTAGTTTCATCGAGTGCGTCTCGACGAGCTTCCCGTTGATGTACAACGATGCCATCTCTCTTTTCACGGAGTACTCCACGCCAACGCATAGCCAAGTTTTCAACTGAAACTGGTGCGAGAATGGGAGCGTAATCCTTTCGCCTTTTTCTCCTTGAGCTTCGAATATTAAGTAGTTCTTATGAAAATAACTCTCGTACCCCGAAGACCCCTCGCTCGAAAGCAATGAGAAAAGTCGCGGCATGTACTCTACCTTACTTCCAGCCGCAGCGGATGCTAAAACTTGTGCCGCCGTCGGTGAGATCTTCATATTTGGCGTTGAAATTTGCGCAGCTTGCGCTAACGCTTCCGCGTTAATCTGGTTCGTTTCGGAGTTCTCAAAGCTATTTACGTACACGTACGTGACGACCGAGAAACCATCCTTTGCGAACGGCCATTTAGCTTCCGCGTTCCCTAAAATCCCCGCATTTTCGCCGTCTAAATGAAAACAACATTTTGGCGAGAACGACGACGTCGAAGATCTTCCGTTTGCATTTCGAACCGATCGTAACAACGCTTCCACGCCTTCTTTCTTCCTTTTCCTGTTCTTTGCAATCGTCTCGAACCAAAAGCGCAGCGTTCGAGGCGAACATGAAGCGCTTGCAAACACTCCGATAATATCCAGCAACATTGCATCCTCGTACTCCGAGTGTTCTCTGTTTTCGTCGCACAATCGCTTTATGAATATCCGCAAAGCATCCGTGGAAGCATCGACAGATGCCAATGCTCGCAGTGAAGGCGATGACGACGGTGCGAGAAGAGGCGTTTGTTGCAGCTCATTCCTCTCTTCTCGTGTGTTCAACTGTCCTTCTCCTTCCTCTCTTGATTCTCCATCATACACGCCTCGAAGTTGTTCGTGTATTAATTCGATGTTCTCTAAGGATTGTTCGAGGATAAAATCGGAGACTAAAGCGTCCACGGATCTTTCGCTGTGCGCTCGGACCATTTTGTACAAACAACGCGTAACGACTTTCTCGACTGTTATAGGTGATTCTTTTTTAGTATTATCGTCGTCGCGCTCTACTTACGCTCGCGACAAAAATCGAATTATTCGTCGTGCGCTCTCGCGGTCAGAGGAGTTTGGTGCGCATGATGACGTGCGTGGTTTCATGTATCGCTCCTACGATGATAAACTATTATTATTAAAGGAGTCGTAAACTGTTTTATTCTGGGGGCGATGTTATGTACTTGTGTAGAGTCAGTCTGTGCCCTGAATTCTTGGTTTTACTTTTAAAACAGCTGCTGACAAATAAAGTACGCAGGGACGCGAGCGGATACTTTCATCAAAGAAGGAAGCGAGTAGAGTGATACTTGTGCATTTGTCGAATGAGCTAATTATTACCAATGTGAGTACGTATATGTACACACAAACAAACTACTATTTTTATTAAACTAGGGATGATGTTTATTATTAGTATTATTGGTCGCCGCCGCCTCTGCCTCCTCTGCCTCCTCTGCCTCGACCTCCTCTCCCTCTGCCGCCGTCGCCTCTGCCACCGCCCCGGCCTTGATACGGTCCTCTTTGCGCCGCTCTCCTTTCGTTCTCCTCTTTCGCTAACTGAATGATCTCTTCTTGCACGCACATGTATTTAATCGTATTCCCTCGAATAAAGCACGTCTCCAGCTCGTGAAACCGGTCGCCGTCTTTGTTCGTGCACACCACTTTCGTTAAGTGGACGTTCATCCAGGCGTCGCAGGCGTTTAAAACTCCGTTGTAGGTTTCACCGTTTTTCAACTCAACGAGCATGGAGTGCCCTTGAGAGGTTTTCAGCAAGGAGAGCGGCAACATTTTGTGTTGTTATAAATAATCTATTGTTGTTGTTCTCGTGGTAGTAGTACTATGACACGTACGATCTCTTCTTCTTCTTCTTCTAAATCTTCTAAATCTTCTTCTTGTTCTTCTTCTCGAACAATTCGATCTCTTCCCTCTTATTCTTCTTTGTGTACACTCAAAATAATACTTATAATAATAATGAACAACAACAAAAAAAACAAAAAAAACGCTCTTCGATGTGTGTAACGTGTACTTGTTGTGTTGTTCACCACGGCAGAGTGTGTGTTCTTAGTTTTATTGTCGCGGCAATTATTTATATCACTTCGCGAGGAGTCGATTTTTTCCTTCTTTTTTTTCCTTTTTTTTCTTTTTTTCGTTTCGTTTTTTTCGTCCATCTTCTTCCACACAACAACAACAACAACAAAGAATTTTCTCGTTAATAATAAAATCCGCCGCGAAAGCGAGAAGAGTGCGTACTACTCGTACATACGTATAATAAAAAAGAGTTATTCTATTTTTACCACTACTCTGGAAGAAGGATATCATCGCCGCCATCCTCAAATGTGGGAGTAGGAGTAAAATAAATTGAGCAGCAGCCAGAAGAAGAAGAAGAAGACAAAGAAGAAGATATAAAAGAATAATGGCTGGACGCCTTTCAATTCCAGTCGGTATTAAGAAACTGACGAATGTCGCGGTGGTGAGATACAAAACGCACGGCATTCGGTTTGAAATCGCGTGCTATAAGAACACGGTCGTTTCTTTTCGAGCTGGCGCGGAGAAGGATGTAGATAACGTGTTACAAACGACCGCTATTTACTTGAACGTTTCCAAAGGCATCGTCGCCAAAGAGGCGGATTTGAAGAAGGCGTTCGGGACGACGGACGAGGAGAAGATATGTCGAGTCATTTTAGAAAAAGGCGAGTTACAGGTTGGAGAAAAAGAAAGAGAAGTTGGGCAAGAGTCGGTGACGAGAGATTGCGTGAACATATTGGTCGAGAAGACGATAAATCCAGAGACGAATAGGCCGTACCCGCACGGCATGATTGAAAGCGCGCTGAAGGAATGTCACTTTTCGGTAGATCCGACCAAGTCGGCAAAGCAGCAAGCGCTGGCGATGATACCGAAATTAGCTAAGCTGTTCCCGATTAAACGAGCGCCGATGCGATTTAAGTTTACTGTGGCAGCAGAGAGCGAGGAAAAGGCGAAAACAAAGGAGGAGGAGATGTTGAATTTTCTTAAAGAATACGAAGCGAACGTAGAGACGAATAGTTTGAGCGAGGAGAAAAGTGATGATAGTAATACTAGCAAGTTCACGCGAACAATCGTGTGTACGATAGAATCTTCAATGTATAGACCGTGCGACGCGTACGCAAAAGCGAGTAAAGGGAGTGTGCGTTTAGACGTGTTATCGCTCTCGGTGACCGCAGAGGCGGAGAGTCGTTCGGCGTTTGACGAAAGTTCGTTACAAAACCAAAGTGGGAAACATAGAAAGCAAAAAGATATGGAAGACTCCTTGGAAGGAGGAATAGCGAGACTCCAGCTCGGGCAACGCTCGGATCCTTCTAGGATAAACACATCGCAAAGTAATAAAAGGAATGTGAAAGGTGCCGGAGCGGGCGGTAAAGCAGAGATGGTCGTGGACGAGAAGTTCATACTCGTTCTGAGAGGGTTCATTAGAGATTTACCCGAGGAACACAAATCGCGAAGGGAACGGTTCCAAGAGCTCGATACGATAGAAGAAGGTTGGCACGTTGAATTGAGGAAGAAAGAAAATTCATCTGTCGTCGAAGCTGTATTTTTTTCTCCAGACAACGAAGCTTTTAAATCGTACGCGGAAGCACGTCGCAAGGCGCTTGGAATACTTTGATTGACAATTTTTTTTGTACGCGGCTACTATATATTAACAACAATAACAAAATCTTCTCTTAATCTTCTTCTTCTTCTTTCTCCTCCTCGTCGTCATCGTCGAAACCGATATCTTTCGCCTTCATCAACTTCTCTTCTCGCATCTCTTCCAAGCCGAGCTCTTCTTTTTGCTCCTCCTTGTCCAAGTCCAAATCGTCAAACTTTGGCGTCGGTTCGCCAGTCATTTCGATCCATTTTCGATCCTCCCACTCGTCATCTACGCACAATCTACCGATTTTATAAAGGAAGTCCAAGGTATCTTCAGGCGGATCCGGGCACTCTCCGAAATCGTACGGAAATCGAGGGTCGTAAACCTCCACTGAAGACTGCATCATCCTCCTCCTTTCCTTCGGGTCAAAGTTTATCAACTCGACGATTTTCTCGTGGTCCCACTCGCTCTCGTCCACTGTTTTCTTATCTCTCAATCGAATGTCCCCATCTTGCGACAAGTATCGAAACTGCTGAATTTTCTCTTCCTTCTCTTTCATCGCTTGCGCTCTTTCTTTCTTCACGCGTTCTTTATACAACAGTGCCTTCTCCTCGAAGGCGTCGTATTTTTCCGGAGGTTTCTGAAACGAAACAAACTCTGGTTCCGGTTCGTACTCCTCCTCCGGTTTCGAAAAATCCCAACACGGCCAGTTTGCTTTCTTCCCCATGACTTCTTTCATGTGTTCTTCCCACGGAGTCGTTTCGTCGTCGTCGTCTTCCTCGACTCTTAACTCGTATTGCGACCACGGCGCGTGAAAACCGTTCGCGTCTTCGATAGTCTGCGCCTCAATTTCTCGTTGCGTCTTCTTCCGAGGCGTCGTAGTACTGCTCAAAGCATCGATCGATTTCACCCGTAAAGGGTAGGTGGAAGAGGAAGAAGAAGAAGAAGAACTCGTCGCTGAACCGTCTCTTTCGAACGAGTCAATGAACGCCCTATCCTCGTCCTCGTCTTCTTTGCCGTCGTCAACATTGAACTCGTCGTCATCCTCCGCGAGGGCAAAAGTCGTTGTCGTTTTCGATTTATATTTATTAGTATAAGCAGCCTTTTCCCTAATAGTCTTCTTCAGAGTTTTTATCGTCGTTTGGAAGGGTAGCGCGCTTCTCGTCGTAAACGCGAGCATAGTATTCTCGATGAATATGTTGATTACGTGTGTTTTGTGTGCTTCGAATACTATGAAGTGATGATGATGAATGATTTGATTTCCTCCAATCCACCAGCCGCCGCCTGCCCGCCTTAAAAAAAGCTGAAAAGGGAACCAAAAAAGCTCTTTTCCACAAAAATTTGCGTGAATTATTTATACATTGTGAGCGCGCATTGAGTAGAGTAGTATTCAACAATGAGAGCGGCGGCGACCACCACGGGAAGATGTTTCTCCTCGCTGATGTCATCATCATCGTCCAAACACTACTCTCGTGGGGGACGACACCACCACCACACAACGACTCGGTTTTTGATGTTGTGTTTGTTCGCTCGTAACAGAAAAAGTACGAATTTTAGGAGTTGTAGTAGTAATAATAGGAGTGGTAATAAAAATAGAAGTGATACGACGAGGGCGAGAGCATCGTCGTCGTCGTCGTCGTCGTCGTCTTCATCGGAGGAGGAGGAAACAGAGAAAATGACGTCGACGACGATATCGTACGCGAAATCGGGCCCGAAACAAAGACTGGACGAACTGACGTTGCTCACCAATCCAGATTTGAGCAGAAATGTCGTTCAAAGTTGGATTCAACAAGGGAAAGTCTTGGTCGATGGAGAGAAAATAACGAAACCGGGGACAAAGCTGAAACCGAACGTAAAGATTGAAGTCTTAGCGGAGGAACCGAAATTCGTCTGTCGAGGAGGGTTGAAGTTAGAGAAGGCGCTGCAGTTTTTCGAGGTGGACGTTCGAGATAAGATTTGTTTAGACTCCGGGTTGAGCACCGGCGGGTTTACCGACTGTTTGTTGCAACAAGGCGCGAAGAAAGTGTACGGCGTGGACGTTGGATACGGACAAGTGCACGAGAAAATTAGAACAGACGAACGAGTTGTAGTCATGGAACGACAGAATTTGCGATATTTAGAGGCTTTGCCGGATTTAGTGGAGGTGGTGACTTTGGATTTGAGTTTTATATCGGTGTTGAAAGTTTTACCGAGCGTGGCGAAAGTGTCGAAACCAAACGGCGATTTGATTGTTTTGATTAAACCGCAATTTGAAGCGAGACGGGAACAGATAGGGAGTAAAGGAGTTGTTCGAGACACAAAAGTGCACGAAGAGGTGATTCAAAACGTTATTGAAGGGGCGAAAACGTTAGGTTACGAGTATATTAATCACACCGTGTCGCCGATTAAAGGTGCGAAAGAAGGGAACACGGAATTTTTAGGACACTTTCGCTATCAAGAATGAATACACACTGAAGTCACTTACGTGTTACGTGTACGCGCACTTGCTTAATAAATATGTAGTAATACATCATCTTCATGGTCTTTTGTTTATTGCTATAATAAGAAAAACTATACTGCTGCTATTATTGTTTACTTCTTTCGTTTTATTCATTGTCCCCTCTTCGAAAGCTGCTCGGAGACCATCACCAACTGTTTTCGCTTCTGTTGCACTACGCTCATAATCCTCTCCATGTTCACTCGCAACTCCTGCACTTTCTTTTTACAGTACTCCTCCGCCCCTTTCGGTGTTTTCTCTACGAAATACCCCGTACCTATGTCTACTAAAACTTTATCCGTCGCGCCTACTTTCCCGGGAACGTATAAACTCTCCGTCACAGGCACTAGCATTGGCGTCCCTACTTCCTCTTCGTTCAAAGCCTCGCAGGCCATTCCAGAGGTGTGATATTTTCCCACCGCTTGCTGTAATTTCTGTATACTCTCCGCGCACATGTTTAAATCGTGTTTTAGTTGCTCTTGCAATACCTGATATTCAAAGATGGAGAAGACGAGGAAGAAAAAGTCGGTCAATCTTTGTTCGTAAAAAGAAAAACAGATCGGAGAAAGCGAGAGAGAGAGAGAGAGAATAAATTTCGTTTTAGAATCGAGAACACAGAGGAAAAAGAAGGAAAGGAAGAAGCTCCCACTCTACTCACCGAGAGTTGTTCGGTAGGTGCAGTTCGAATGTCGATGCTCGTCGCGGAGGACATGATGTGATACTACGAATACTGTGTGCGTGTGTTACACGTTTACTTTTTTCTAACGTGCGTGCCGATGAATATGTTTTTTTTCCCTCTAGAAGTCAAAGTACAACGATTGAGGTGTTTTTGGACAGCAGTGGGTTTGAAATTTTCGCTGGTGCAGTTACCTGTTAGTAGTAGTAGTAGAAGTATTATTTATAACCTATCATTTCTTGCCTACCGTTTTCGCCCGGGTATATTCTCCATATCTCTCCGTTATCTTTATATACGTCTTTGATTTCGCTCACGTATTCAACCTCCACCTCTTTCACGTCCATGTAGTGAAAGATGCTGTACTCGAATTTGGTCGCTCTCTCCTTCTCGCTCCGTCCGGACAAAAGTTTTCCTATTTTATAGTTCGACTGCCACGTTCGGACACCGGAATACCAGTATCGTACTATATGCATACTCGCATCTGAAAGGGTTTCTTTCATGTCACCGTTGTCGTAATACATGATCAATGAGGAACCGCTTTCAACGCGAAAGGAATTTTGGTTGTAAAATTTTGTCACTCGGGTGCCGTCCGGATATTTTCGGGTGATTTTCCCATCCGCGTGAACGTCCTCCGAAACACCAATTTCTGCGACATCGTTCCAAGTTGGTGCTGGATCCATATTTGGAATGCGTAAGAGTTCATCCGGAACCTTTTCTTCCTCGTAAATATGATCTTCTTCTACTTCTTCTTCTTCTTCTTTCACGCACATATTCCTAGCTTCTTGCGCAGGAGCAGCGTTGATGTATACCGGAGGCGGAGACGCTTTTGCGAACATGGGCGACGACTTCACCGGTTTCGAAACGATTGGTTCCGTTTTAACCGGTGTTTGCGAGCTATTCTGACGTTGAGACATCTTCATGCGACGCATTTCTTCTGACATTCGCTCTTTCTCCAACTTCAATGCGGCCGCTTCCTGAGATAAATTTTCAACTTGTTTCCGCAAACGATCAACAGTCAACTTTGACTTTTGATCTCTATGCTTTTGATCTTCCTTCATTTTTTCTATTTCACCTCTCAAAAGCTTAATCTCTTCGCGCTCTGTTCGAGATTGTCCTAAAATTGAGCGTTCTTTTTGTTCCAGCGCCAATCTCTCTCGCTTCATGTGACTCGCGAAATCATCCTTTTGCTCTCTAAACTCCATCATTTGCTTCTTGAAATTTTTCATATCTTTCTCGAGTTCCGCTCGGTCCTTATCCAGAGTTTTTCGAGCGTTTTCTTGTCTTTTAATCGCAGAGCGGTTGACTGCGGCAGGCGACATGGAGCTTTGCGCCAACTCGTTGATTCGTTGGGACGAGGAGGGTGGCATAGGTGAACCTCGCACGGAACGTCGGAAAGCGGACGGAGGCGGAGTGCTCGTTGCCACGGGCGATGTCGCTCGGTGTTTTGTCGATACAGGCTTTCTATCATCTTCACCCCCACTCGTTTGCATAAACGACGCTACACCTGGACTACTCGTCGTCATCGTTGTTGTTGTTCTTGTTGTTCTTGTCGCTGCTACTGCTTCATCATCACTCGCTAGGACTTGCTTCAGAGCGTACGGATACGAGAGCGGGTCTTCGGAAAGCATCTCCTCGGCGTTTCTTCTATTTTGCACAAACTCTTCAGCCGCGCGATCAATCGACGCTTTCGACGCTCTTCCTTTGATCGCATGCTCTAAAGATTCAAAATTCGCCACTTCCTGTTGCATTTCGTACTCCTCGACTTCCCACGCCGTCATTTTTGTCTTGTCTTTTACTGCCACTTGTTGTTCGGCTTTTCGCGAAGAAGACGCCAACGGCGACGGCGACGTGCGCTCTTTCGGAGGAGTATAAATACGTTTCACGCCCGTCCCTTTCTTCAAAAAAGACCTCTTAGGTGAATCCGTGCTCGCGTTGTCCGCATTCACCGGTGATATCGAAGCAGGAATAGTCTTCGCCGCCATCGGACTGTCAACAGTCGCAGTGGTCGTGCCACCAGTCGTCGCAAAATTTTGTGCCACATTCATCGCGTACACGTTTCCAGTCGTCTCCTTCAAAACGTCTTTGGCGATAGACTTAGGCGGCACGAGCAACTGCGGATCCCCTCCTTTCAAAGCCTCCTGGACGATGTCGTCGAACTTCTTCTCGTTCCGGACGACGGGAATATCGTCGAAATTCATTTTGAATTTTTTTTTTGAATTTTCCAAGCAATTTTATAGTATTATACAACGTCTCTTTCTCTCGCCTGTAGTATCTGTACTTTCAAATATATATATATATAGATGCGCGCAGACAAGTATTATAATAGTTTATGTTCGCGCGTCGTGAGCAGCGTGGGTGCTTGTGGGTGTTTTTTTGTGCTCTCTTTGTCCTCTTTGCCTTCACCAAAACGAGAGGAGGCTTGATGTTTCTGTTGAATCTGAAGAATCGAAAAAATTTGTGATTTCAAAAAAACGGATGGAAACCGGCAAAAACTCGTCTCACAAGCGAAATTCTGTGTAGAATTCTCATTATCCTAAATGAAGACGACGCTCCTTCCCTCTCTTGCCTCCTCCTCCTCTTCTTCTTCTTCAAAGTCATCATTATCTTGCACTTACCACCACCAATACCACCGTCGCGACGACGCGCGGTGTTCTTGTGTTTGTACTACTTTTCTCCGAGGAAGAGGACATCATCGTTATTGCAGACGACCATCGCAAACGGCGGCAACCAACGCCTCCTCCTCCTCTTCTTTGTCTTCTTTTCGTTTTCGACGGAGCAATAAAAGGAGGCGAGGGGGTCAAAACGACAGTAGTAGTAGTAGTAGTAGCACCAACAGCAGTATGCTCGTGAACGATGATGTGGACGATCCGACCATCCGCCCAACCGCTGAAGAAGCCATCTCGTGGGCGTTTCAACACGGTTTAGTCGTCGCCACTGGGAAGGAGACGGCTGGACAAGTGTTTCACGCGCCAGTCGCGCTGTATCCGACTCCGTTTCCGAAAGACGTGTTTGAGTTTGCGAAAGAAATAACGCTAAAATTTGCGGAGTTGTACGATAAAGTCTCCGAGGACGACGCATTCATGCGAAAGACTTTGAGAGAAGCCGCGCTGAGCGACCCGGAGTTTACCGGGAGACTCTGGAAAATTTACGAGGCGTGCGGGAAACGCGGGAACGGGAGATTAGATAAAGAGCTAGGTATTTTACGGACGGATTATATGCTCGACACGCGATCGGGAATGCCTTTACAAGTCGAAGTGAACACAGTGAGCACGTCTTTTATGGGGTTAGGCTCGAAAGTGACGCTGTTGCATCAGCATTTAGCGGAGTATACGAAAGGGAACATCGATGACGATATGAAGTTGAAGAAAGAAAACATGCCGACGAACGACTCGCTCAATCAAGCGGCGAAAACCCTTTGCGAAGGTTGGAAGTGCATGGAATGCGAGAACGCTAGTATTTTAATGGTTGTTCAGGAAGGGGAAACGAACATATTCGATCAAAGATTGATATCTCAGAAAGTATTCGAAACAATCGGGGTGAAGACGATTCGTAAGACGCTTCGGGAAATCAACGAAAGCGGTAGATTAGATCTGAAAACAAACCTCTTCTCCATCGATGGTCAGTTATGTAGCGTCATATACTTTCGCGCTGGCTACTCACCGAGCGATTTTCCATGTGAAGCGCAATGGGAAGCGAAGATGTTGTTGGAGAAATCGAGCTCTTTGAAGTCGCCTTCGGTGGCCATGCACCTGGCCGGTTCGAAGAAGATTCAACAAGCTTTAGCGGAAGAAGGCGTGCTCGAAAAGTTTATGCCAAACGACGCGACTGAGATGCGAAAAGTGTTTGCCGGTTTGTACTCTTTTGAAGGCGAGAAAAACATGCAAAAAACAATCCAACTAGGATTATCTAACCCGGCGGATTACGTGTTAAAGCCACAACGCGAAGGTGGCGGGAACAACTTGTACGGAAAAGAACTGAAAGAAAAATTAGAAAACGATACGAAAGATTTACCGGCGTACATCTTGATGCAAAGAATATTTCCTCCCAGTCATCAAGTGACCATGTTGAGGAAAGGTTTAGCGCACGAAATCGAAAGCTTGAGCGAGTTGGGAATTTACGGTTCGTATTTGCGCAAAGGCGACGTGAATAGTAATACCGCACGAGTCATGAACGAACATGGCGGGAGCTTGTTGAGAACGAAAGCGGCTTCGAGCGACGAAGGTGGCGTTGCGGCTGGCTACGCCGTTTTAGATAGTCCGTATTTAGTGTAAATGATTTGTAAACGAAACTGAATGATATTATGTGCCATGCAAAAAACATAAATGCAGGGAAAATTTTCTTCATAATAATTCTTCTTGTCGTCCCGTTGTTATTATGCCCATCGCGGGAGGCGGAACGGCAGACGTCTGGGGCGACGACAACGACGACGACGATAATAGTATTGGAGAAGAAGAGAAAGCGAACAATACTAGCAACAAGTTCAATCTTCTCCAGCAAGAGTCAGAGACTCGACGAGAGAGGTTTTTCAACGCCGGTTATCGAGACGGTTTAGACGTCGGGAGAACCGCCACGGTGCAAAAAGGATTCAACGAAGGATATAAAACTGGTTTCAAAGAAGGGTTCGAGTTTGGACGAGTCAGAGGCGCAATAAGATCGCTAAAGATATTCAACAGTGGAAAAACGACGAAAGATGATGATTCGTTAATATCAAAGCACGGAATAGTTGGATTGTCCAGCACAGAAGCGAGAAGGTTACTATTCGCACACAGGACGAAAAGCGAGGACGAAGAAGAAGAAAATGTGGAGGTGCATCCAATGTTAACGCGTGAAGCTCTAGAGACGCTGAAGAAGCGATTGCTAGAGGAAGAAAATGTAAAACTTTAGAATTAGAATATAGAATAGAACTTGTTTGTACAACACGTTTGTCATCAGAGTCGATGATATAAAAACTTGTCTAAGCGTCTACCAAACGCGAAAGCGACTGTATCAAGTGTCGCAAGTTAGCTCGAGTGCTCGGGTCACCAGAGACGCTCGAAATGTCTCCGGATACTTTTTCTACGTGTTGCAAAGTCTTTGTCAACGTCGAGATGGATTGTCTCAACATGTCTTGATTTTCCTCGGTTAAAATCGTTTGTCGCAACTCTCGAATATCTTGCACCGTAGCCGACGCATGTCCCGCTAATAGCTCGATCGTTTCCAATGTTCCCTGGTCTTTGACACCTTGCATCATCGGTCGAAGCTCTCTGGCAATTAAAGCAGCTTCGGTTAATAACGGTTCTAAAACCTGCATCAAATCTTGAGCCCCATCCGTGACTTGAAACATCTTTCGAATTCCATCCTGTTGTTCCATCTCTTTCGCTAAGCGCGTGCAAATGCCAACTAAATCATCCATAGAAACCCCCGGTCTCCCTTCAATTCGTCCTCGATCGCACACGATAACACCTTCCCCTTCACACCCGGCATCTAACGGACCCCATTGCGCTTGCGGGATGGGTAATTTCGGGGTAATATCAATAATAGTCTCTGCGATTAATCCCGACTGATTCGCATCAATCGTCGAATTTCTTGGAATCGGCACTTTCTTATCGTCCATTTCCACCAAAACCGTCACTTTATCCAAAGCTGGTTGCACAGATAACACCGTTCCCGCTTTCACGCCTCTGATTCTTACGTTCGTCCCGCATTGAATCCCACACGCGAGTGGGAATTCAATAAACGCTTGGTAAGAGTTCTTCCTGGCGTTGTTAAAGATGCCGACAATCCATCCGGCGATCAAAGCACCCAACAGCGCCCCTCCAACGATGAACAAACCTACACCACCTTCCATAATTCGATTTCTACCAAAGCCAAAATCTTGCAACGGCTTTGCCAATCTGTTCCATAGAGCCCCAAAAATCTTCATCGGCGGTTCGAGGAAGAGATTGAAAGCTGCATTCCCTTTAAAAATGTCGTTGTTGTTGTTGTTGTTATCGTCCGAAGCTGCGTACGCAGAGAAGTTATTCGTCGTCGCTCTCGTGACAACTTTCTTGCTAAACACGGAATTTGTGTAGGACCCGGTGCCCCACCAGTTCTTCTTGCCGTACCTTTGTGCTGCTGTCTTCTTTCTTTCTTCTCTGTTGCTGGACGAGGAAGGATGATCGTTCTCGTTACTACTGTTCAACGAATAATAATTAAGACTACTACTGCTACTATTATCGTTGCGGACGCCAACGATGACCCCTGATCCTCTGCTCTTCATATTATTATTATTATTATTATTTCTCCTTTGATGTTGTTGCTGCAACGCTTCTACCAGTTGTTGTTTTAGTTGTTGTTGTTGTTGTCGTCCACTTTCTCTCTTTGGACAGGAGAAGGAGGAGAGAGATACGCAACGACGACGAAAGATTTTAGTATTAGTATTAGTATCACGTCTGGTGGAGAAAACGCGCGTCCTCGTCGTTGCTCCTCGTCCTCCTCCTCTCAACGAAGAGGAGCACGAGGAGGATTCGGAGAATGACGACGATCGCATGCGAAGCGCGTGAGCGTTTAACAACGCTGTAAAGGCTGACATTTGGATTTTATGAGGAAAGATTCAAACGTAAAAGTACTTATTTTGATGGACAGGCGAACGTCACGAGCGTGAAACGACCCCACGGGAAAATAAATAAAAAAATTCTTTCTCTCTTCCTAATCATGACAACTACTACTTTATTCAAAACATATCTCCTCCCTCCTTAAAAAGTGCATTTGACGGTAAGTATTTTACCGCGACGTATTTTTCGTGTCGTTCTTGTTGTCCCGAGGATGAATATGTTCGCTTTCCCGCTTTAATCTTTTTCGGCGGTCGCTGCGAATGTAACGTCGGCTTCTCGCCCCACTTTTCGTGGATTTTATCCAAATTGACTTTTTGGTTCAACAGGTTGGAATCTAAGTTCGCCAAGTGAGAGGTATCTGGAATGCCGGCTAATCTTTTCATCATCGTAGACTTGAACAAAGTCGCCTGGAAGAGCGAATACGAGTTGCTCGTGATCCAGTAACAAAACACGCCTTGAGTAAAGTTCCACGTCATCGGCACTAAAGCTAAGGCTAATCCTCGGAGTGCCCACTTCATGGTCAGGCCTTGTTGACTGTTGTTCATACCTTCTACGGCACCTAACTCGACCGAGGCTAAAAATAAAGCGGACGTCAACAGAGGCATCATCATGGTTGGATCCGCGGCGGATAAATCGGTGAACCAAAACGCACCCCCGTCTTTGAAGGATCCAATCCCGTCCGCCATTCTCGAGATGGCAAAGTAGAAGGACACGAACAACGGTGCTGAAACTAACAAAGGTGCTAACGATTTCACCGGATGACACTCGTATTTTTTCCATATAGCCGTCACCTCGCTCAAATGTCTCTGCGCCGCCTCAGGGTCGTTTTGCGCTTGCGTTTGCTTCGCGCGTTCTTGAAGTCGCTCCATTTCCGGTCGCGCCAACTGCATCCGCGCCGTATTTCGCATTTGCATCACGGTGAATGGTAGTGTTAATGTTCTCATAACTACAGTCGCAGCGGCAATCGCTTGGTACCACTCTAATCCACTCACGAGATGAAAGTATTCCATGACGTACATCAAACCGGCGGTGGTGTACCACGACTCCCCCGCTATTTGCGCGACTTCGCCGACAAGTTCCGTTCCTGGAGGAAGAGTAGTATTGCTGCTAAGATCTGTTACTATTGATGACACAGAGTCTCCTCCTTCATCGCCACTACTATTACTACTCGTGCCGTCTTCGAGCTCATTCGTTGCCGAAGAAGAAGAAGGACTTTCGTTATTGTTGTTACTCCAAAACGCATATCCACGCACTTGGCTCGTCAACAAGGAGGAGGATGTTCTGGTGCTGCCACTTCTATTCATAAATCTGTTTTTGTTATCACAGATATTACTGTTGTGTTGTCGTCGTTGTACTATTCTCTGTCGTTGGTGTTGATATCGTCTGCTTACCTCTTCTCTCACCACTTCTTCGTTTGACGAGGAGGAGGATGATGAGAAAAGACGACGCCGCATTTGGTCTCCTCCTCCTCCTCCTCCGAAAGAAGGAGAAGAAGAACTCGTCGTGCGACCACCACCATCGGAAGCGACAGCAGAAACGAGCGATCGAATGAACAACGAGGAGGATAGTAACCCCGTCGTCGTCGTCGTCGTCGTTTTTGTCGCGTCTGTGATGATGTGACTACTCGACGATGATGCATGTCTTCTCGATGATGATGATGTTGTTATTCCTAAGAGTGTTCGTCGAAGTCCTCCCATGCTTCTTCGTGTGATACAACGACTGAGGAGTCCTCTCTTGCTTGCTTGCCTTCTCTTGCAAAATTTTTTGAGCAGCTCTGCGACCTAAATTTCGAACACCCCAACA
>Ga0209091_10001181_pt1 | contig 23388 bp, 22 predicted proteins | sample ArcticOcean_MG_C_6_FD_187438 | JGI IMG/M metagenome (GOLD analysis project Ga0209091, IMG submission 187438) | Marine microbial communities from western Arctic Ocean - ArcticOcean_MG_CB8_128 (SPAdes) (version 2) | ecosystem: Environmental > Aquatic > Marine > Oceanic | place: Arctic Ocean...
TTTGATAATTCCGGCCATCCATTAATGTCATATTCAATCATTGATGATGTGCTTCCAAACTTAGATGCACAGACAGGTGGATATGGATTATTACGTGTACAAAATAAATTTAATGCGGATGGGTACATTGCAAACAATAGTCCAGGAGGCGGCCGAACGTTTACATTCTCAGATGAAGCAGAGTTAGCTAGACCTAAAATTAATCCAAGCTCTGCAAAAATTGATGCACGAGGAGAATCGATAATTGAGAAGGGTCTGGAACAGGTAACTGGTGCAGGTGCACCTTATTTAGAAAGTCATTCGCCTGCACAAAATAAAACTAAAAGAGATGGACTTTCTGATAGCCCAGGAGGTGGAAGATATACTGGTACATCAACAGATGCATCTGAAGAAACTCATACAAGGACCCTTGATGTGTCAGGAGAAGATATATTAGAAGCTGCTCATAAATACCATGTATATCAAAATAGAGGTGATGATTACCCTGAGGGATATTATAGTTTAATGAATTCGAGTGGTGGCCCAAGAGGAAAGCCATCCGGGGCCTCAGTACATAATATATTCCGTACAATAGAAGCTGAACAAGCACAAGTCCGTACACAAGTAAATGGTAAAAAGATACATGAACATGTGCATTCATTTCTATATGGAGCAAGTGCGACTTCTGTATCAACAGCTGTTATCAATACTATAAAACTTGGTTATAATGCTAACTGGTTAAATTCAACTCAGGTTGATGGTAGTGATTGGGATACTGCTGATAGGACTAATTTGCATATGCGGTTGGATCCAGCTTCCATAGATGTAAGTGCCGCAAATACACCACAAATAAGAAAGTCTGCCGAAAGAGTATTTGAACCAGGCTTTTCAGTAGACCCGAAAGGCCAACATGTTATAACATCACCATCGGATATGGGTCTAATCTCTAATGCATTAGGATCTACAAAGTCCGGTGATAACATCTTTAATTATTTTACACCTGATTTAAAATATTTTAGTAGTGTTACACGTATTCAATTAGATGATGGAGATGCAGGGCATGACTATAATAGCATTGGAATGCGAGCTCATGACAGGCAACCGCTGGATATATTAACATATAACGGAAAAGATTATTCACCAAAATATACCGCCGGTAATCCAAAAGTAGGACCAAGTCCTGATGTCGGACAACAAGCCATACCAGACCAAACTTCTCAGCCTCTTACTAAAGTAGATGTATCTATAAAAATAAAACTAGATCCACTTAAAAATGGCAAATTACCAAATTCGGTAGGGCCTCGTATCATTGGAGGCCTGCCTGATGCAAAAGCAGGCACACCAGTTGTATATAGTTATATGGACTATACAAAACTCAGGAGCCAAGAATCTGCAATTAATAACCCAAAACGAGTTAATGAATTCCGTCAAAATGTACTTGGCGAAGTAGCTGCAGAGATTAAAAGCCGAAGCCGTGGAATATTAGGATATGGTGGTGCAAAAACAGCTGATATGATTAATGTGACAATGCCGGGTGAATCGCCTGGAACAGAAGATATGGTCCCATTTTATATTTCAGAACTTGGAGGTGCACAAACTTTATACTTTAGGGCAGGAATTAATTCAATTGGTGATTCATTTTCACCGAGTTGGTCTCAGTTAGCTGAGATTGGTAGAGCTGATCCAAAGGTAGTCCTTGAAGGTTGGGCTAGATCATTTTCTTTAGATCTGACATTAGCGGCTGGTTCGGAAGGAGAATTAAACCCTATGTGGGAAAAATTAAATGTATTGGGTAGCTGGACTGCACCTGATTATTCTAAAGGAAATGGATATACAGGTACATTTATAGAATTGACATTAGGAGATTTATATCAACAAGTACCATGTTACTTAACTGGATTTTCTGTTGATATTGATTCTGAGACGCCATGGGAAATAACAGCCGGCAAGAGAAGACCTAAGTATGCAAGCATTAGTTTAGACCTCACCTACTTAGGAAAAGAAAGGCCACAGAAAACATCTAACTTCTTCGGATTATAAACCCATTTGATTGATAGAAATAATGAATAGATATAAATATATAATAAACAAACGATTAGATACCACCCGGAACCGAGAAAGGTTTAACTCTAATTTACCACCAGAGATTAAAAAATTAGAATCTGATGTATATATAATTTCTCGTGATGGAGATAGATTGGACATGTTAGCATATGAATATTATGGGGACCAAGCACAGTGGTGGGTAATCGCACAAGCAAACCATATAGGAAAGGGGACATTTGCAATTAAACCAGGCATTAGAATTCGCATACCATCTATACGTGAATACCATGAAGTAATCAAGCAATATAATAATGAAAGGTAATAATGGGGATATTTTACTCAGGCGCACAACAATTTGTATTAGATGAACTTTCAGCAAGAAAGTCTAAGGGGTATGTAGACAGTCGAAGGCAAAAGGGTGTTTATGTTAAAATGGCCTCACCTTCTTCAGGTGGAACCTTAGATGCATTAAATTCTACGTCTCTTGCAAGTAGATATTCAAGATCTACCGGAAAGCCAACGCCGGCCTTACAAAACTTAAACATAGAAATGTCAGGTGATTATGGCTCATTAAAAAAGGGCAATGCCACAGTTAAATGTTTTGATAAGCCATCATTCGAAAAATTTGAACAAGAGTTTTTAATACCCGGAACGGAAATTGAAATTAAATATGGGAGAGTTGATACACCAGGACAAGCAAATAATGGAGAATTTTCTGGTGTAGTATATGATTACTCATTCAAATTAAATAATCAGTTAGGATATGATTGTGAACTTAAATTTATTTCAAAAGGAAGTATGGTAACTGAAATGAACGTTAATTCCAAATTGGAATCCGGTAAGACATTTACATCTAATTATGATGGGTGGAACGCCATTTCAGACGTTATAAATATATGCGATGTATTTGATTATGATGTGCAAAATGATATGGATGACCAAGTAGATTTAGACGAAGATGAATCATTTTCATATCCATCAAAAAAATATCCATCCGCTCATGTGGCCGGCACAGATTGCCCAGACGCTGCACCAGAACCTACGGAGGATGGCATGGTAGGTGGAAATATAGTATATTGTTCTCTTGGTTATATTGTTAATAAGTTAATTAATGATGATCTCTTGACAAAAAATGCAGAAGCAGACTCCACGACTCGCAAGGGTAGATTAGATATGAAGTACATTTGTAATAATGTCGTTACAATTGGTCGAAATTATCCACTTATATTCTCCGCAAATCCAATGAAGGTGTTAATTACATCTGGTAATAAGCGCAATGAAAAATATGGAGGTGAAGGGGCAGGAATGTTCGGTGCATGCAAATGGTGGGGAAAAGGATTCGAGTCTTCCGCCGAATCTCCAGTACTAACAGGAAGAAAGACTGCACATTTAGCTAACATATTAATTAGCAGAGATGTATTACGAAAATGTGCAGGAGCAGGAGCTTCAGGTGATGAAGGAAGTAAAACTAGCATAAATAGTTTTTTAGGAGAAATATTCAAAGAGATATATACTAATTCTGCAGGAGCCTGGGATTTGACAGCAACACTGTTGACAGAAGTACAAGCTCGCGAGATGGATACAAAATGGGAACGAGATTCTATGTACATTGTTGATAGGAACTGGGCTCCCGGATCAGATGCTGAAAAGATACATTTAAATGCATTAAATGCATCATCATTTGATAATTCGACTAGGAATGTTGCTATAACAGGTAAAGTTCCAAAAGATATGGCAGCAGCTGCATTTGTAGGAGGAACAGGTACTGTATCTGGAAAGAAAGGAACGGTGGTATCAGAGATCCTTAAAGGAACAGTAGGCGGCTCAGTGAGCAGACTAGAAGCTTTTAGTGAAGCCGCAAAGCTTCAAAAAGCCTTACTAACTAATAGAGAACTTATACATGATAATGGATATAGCGAAGAAGAAATATCATCAGCTAAGACAAATCTTAAAGCATATGTAGAGGGAGGAACAACTCCAACCGAAAAGGCCGAATTTAGAAAGGACATGTACCCATTATCATTATCAGCAACAGTAGATGGGATAAATGGAATACAGTTTGGAAATGCATGTCAATCTGATCTTGTACCTAGTAGGTATTTCTTAGGATCACCAAAAGTATGTTTCACTGTGATCAAGACATCACATTCTATATCTGGTAATGATTGGATAACTGATATAGAAACAATTTGTAGAGCGGAACCTTAATTATGGCACAAAGATATTATCCTAAATCACAAAGACATTTAGGCCAGTTCACTTCTGGCCAGGAATGGATGCATCCTATTAGTTTCGAAGAATATAAAGGACCTTATCATTATTATGGAAAATATGATATAGTATTTACCGGAGCATCAAAAACTGCAACCTCTAAATTATTAATTCCTTATATTAATGTAGCTACAGATCCACAAAATTTTCTATACAATCGCATTACGGATATATCATTAGGAGAATATATAGCACCTATCTCCAAAAAGCCTGTACCGACATCTGCAGATATTAGTACTGGATATATGATGCGGTATTTTATAAAAAAATCAAATGATGTTTCTGCTCCGGTTATCGAAATAGATATGAAGCAATATAGAAAATGCATCGCAAGACCAGGCCGACATATCAACGGAGCCTTATTTAACAAGATCTCATTGAGGTGGAAGATACGAGGTATAAGAAGAGATCTAGATAATGTCAAGGGCGTAGAAGATACAAATCGCAGAACTGTATATGCTAAAAATATATTATTCAACGGCCTTGCGGACCTCTTAAGAGATTTAACTAGGTATACTGAATATGATCAAATTGCGGTTCAGAATGGCCCAGGTATATTCATTCCTGATTTCTATGAAACAAATGGATCGGAATTTGTATTTACTGATGGATCGCCATATACTGGATTCTATCATATACATCCAACATATGGTGCATTAGTAGGAAAGAAACATAGTAATACATTTCGCCAAGATAAATTATTATCCTTTTCGGAATATGCAATTATCCAGGCCAGCGCAAAATAAAGCTACTAAATAATTAGGTTATTTGTAGAATTTTCATTATAATTATATAATGAAGATTGTAGAAGATGATATTCGGTTACAAGAGTTGCAAGCCTCTTTAAAGTTATCTGATAGCTTTTGGATTCCTATATTTTCTGATATATATCGACATTATGTAAATAATGAAATAAGTTTTGTTTATATTTACATATTTGATACCAAAACGGAATATATAGTCCCATACCGTCATAAGGATTGCTTATGCCTGGAATCCGAACATCTAAACCACCTTACAAGTAACGCTAATATCTTTGTACTCGGCAAGAAACGCTTTGTAAATTCTTACCATCATAAGACGTTTGACGCAGATTTAGTAGAGTATTTCCAAAGCAATAAGATGTTACAGTTAGATGATACAGATACCAATGCACATGACTGGTATAACAAATGGTATTACAATGAAACTAATGTAAATGATTATATTCCTATTGTTAAACACTTTGAAAGATGTTCTGCAATGAAGGATAAATTTGTAGAATCTTATAATACATTTAAGATGTCTGATTCATTTGAATATTATAATGAATTGTTTATAGATAATTTATATGCAATAGAAAGGAACGGATTAAAAGTTGATTATGCTAAGTTTGTAGAAAAGTTTCATACAAATAATTTAATTAATTCAACCGCATATACAGAGTATAATATTTATACATCCACCGGTCGTCCTTCTAATAAACATGGCGGTGTAAATTATGCTGCAATTAATAAAGAAAACGGCTCTAGAGAATCATTTATTTCAAGGCATGAATATGGCATGTTAATTGAATTTGATTATGATTCATATCATTTACGGTTAATAGGAGATCTAATAGATTATAAATTACCAGAAACCTCTGTACATACATATTTAGGTAAACAATATTTTGGTAAAGAGGAATTATCAGAAGAAGACTATAATCAAAGCAAGACAATATCCTTTAGATTATTATATGGAGGAGTAGATAAAGATTTTGCAAAGATTCCATATTTTGGAAAGGTAAGAGAGTATACTTATAAGCTTTGGGATATATTTCAAGAGCAAGGTTATATTGAAACTGCAATTCTAAAAAGAAAGTTATTTAAAACAGCAATGACGGATATGAATCCAAGTAAATTGTTTAATTATTATTTACAAAGTATGGAGACGGAATATAATATGGGTGTTATAAATAAAATTAATGCATTGTTAGGTCCATATGAAACTAAATTGATCTTATATACATATGACTCGTTGTTATTTGATTTTGCAATTAAAGATGGTAAACAATTGATACTAGATATTAAAAATACCATGACATCTAATAAATTTCCAGTTAAGATTAAAGCCGGTAAGACATTGCAAGACCTACAAAATATGACCGATAAAATTAGTTAGAGTATATTTATATTAAATGAAAAGAAGCGTAACAGATATATTAAATGAGTGGTTCTATAGATTACCTAATGGGTATGCAATACCACCATATAATGACATGGAACTACAAGTTCTATCTAAGATTTTAACAGAAAATTCTATAGACCCTAAGCCTATTCTAGAAAGTTTACGTGGCGACACAAGGCCAGCTGAAAAATTAAAAAGACCATCAATTAACGCAACTGATTTAAAAGAAGGCCTCGTATGTATTGCAATACAGACATTTGAGAATCATAAAAATATCATCTATAAAATAGCTGACCAACTATCCAGACCTAGTTCTGATCAATCAATGAAGGAGATATTAGGAGAAAAGGCTTTATCTCCATTTCTAAATGATGCTATGTTAGCAGCAGATGAGCCATCATATCGAATGAAAGGAGGTTCACAGTGGCTAAACTGGTTTTTTAATACTCCTATATCACAAGCAAAGACCAGTAAAAAAACATTCATGAATGGATTTTCAGCTGGTAATGCAATATTAAATACTAGTGAATTCAAATTTCCACCATCAGCTACTGTTAATAGAGGAACAGATCTAGATGATATAAAAAAATATGCATCTAAGGCCATTGAAAATGGTTGGCAAGGTGATGCAAAGTTAGAATTTGGACCTGATAGATGGAATCCATCTGATATAATGATTTTCAAAGAAGGAAGGATTCCTAGTTATAAAAAATTAGCTGCCCCAGGAGCTCCTACAATGGAAGGCCAAGAATCTTTAAATGGAATTTTTCATAATGAGCCTGGATCAGATAGAGAGATTATTGGAATATCATTGAAAGAGAGTAATGCCCAAGGAGGTAAGGCTACTCAACTTGTAAAAACTATAAACCCAAATGATCAATGGCCAGAAGGAGTGACAGCGGAAATTTCAAAAGAACAAAAAGATCAGTTACGTACATTATACCTAGTAACAAAGGAAGCAGGACAAAAAGTCCCAGCAATTGCAAAATATGGCGATCATACCGGCCCATATAGCCAAGAAGTGGGAATGAACATAACACCTAAAGTTTTTAAGAATAATCGTGGTGAAGAATATTATTCTAAAAAATGGACCGAAAGTACAAGAGAACTGCAGAATAGTCTTAAGACTGATAAATTAGCCGAATCATTATTTGGTAGTGAGATAAATGAAAAATGGTTTAATGTAGCAGTCCATGCCAAATATAAACAAACAGTTAGGCAAACATTGATTAAGGAGTATACAGCCCAAAGAAGTTCATTTGCATCCAACCTTAAGAAATATACATCTATCAACTTCCAAGACAAATCTAATGAAATAAATGATTTATCAGAAATTAACATGATGCGGAAACTTACAGTTGCAAAATACTTTAATTATGTAATTGCAAATTTTAATACTGGAGACTTCAAAGGAACAGTACTAAAACAGTTAGCAGTCGCTTCAGGACCACTTGTTGCATTAACTATGATGGCAGTTGGCCAGTCAGGTGCAAGTCCTACATTTTATAAAACATATGGATCTCCAAAATCACTTGATGGAGGCAAGGTTGAAATATTCCATGGAGATGGAGAACTAAGATTATCTGAGGACAATGACTTAATTTTAAATGATAGCCTTGATTACGGTGGATATAATATAGCATATAACGTAGATGTGTTTAATGGCAATACAAAACATTCAACTCATGCAACACAGTTAGATTTAAGATTTGATAAATGGTCTCTTAGAGTTGAAATTGGTAAGTATAGTCAAATATAACCAGGTTAAAGTAGCTAAGCTTATATTTATAATAGATTAATAACAACGAGGAATGAATAGATGGCCAGGACAAATTTATTATGTACATTTGCACATAAGAAAGATTTAAGTATCATAATAGATTATGTCAAACAGAGCTATACTATTGTTGAGAAAAAACTATTTGTATTCAATGACACATCAAAACCAAATGATGTGTATGTTACATATAATGTAGATCCATCTGAAGATTATAAAAAAATTCCAAATACAATATTAATACATAGAAAGAAAGATACAAATACATTATATACAGTCAATGCATTAAATTGTATTATATTGAAAGCTAATAATGGCATTCTAGATAAGAAATTTATAATCAAATGGCCAAATTATAAAAATTCGTTGTTACTAACAGATGGAGATGAGTTAAGACATATTCATTTAAATTTGCATAAAAGAATAGACTTATGATTAAATTAAAAAAATTATTATCCGAAAGTGAATATGCCCCAATCACAAAAAAGGAAGTTGGGAAAATAGGATTTGGCTCACCTGAGGAAGTAGAGGACTTATCGTTTAAGTTTAAAGTTAGACGTATGCCTAAAAAAGATGGCATATTGTTACATCAAGTTATAACATTTGAAGTATTTGATCTACCAGATAATTATCGAATGGCCGTTAAGCTCCGTCCATATCATCTTATATTTGGTGAAAGTAGCCTATCCATTTTTACTGCATTTGGACTCAATTCAATTGCCGGCCTAAATAAAAAGGATTGTGAAGCACATTTAGCTAAATTGGCAGCAGATGGCAAGACAGAGAAAGATGATGCATTCATCGCCGGCCTAGTAAATTATGCTGGAGCTGAACTCTTTCAATTCTTTAACGCAGAACGAATATCAAAGCCTGGATGGTCTAATAGAGTAATTCCTCATGAAGGCGTACATATAGCACGAAATTTAATATCACTCTTTGAAAACCCATCTATTGACACTAGCGCATCTGAATGGTGGAAAGATGCTCCCGAATTTACTAAAATGGAAGACGCCTCTGAAGAGTTTTTTGCTGAAGTGCAAGAAAGAGCATCAGGTGTAGCATTAGATAGATGGGATAAAATAAAAGGCCAACTAAAAAAGTAGGAAACAGAAATGAAATTACAAGAACAATACAAAAGATTATTTAAAGGTAAACCTAGAAGTAATGATGGAGTCTTATTAACAGAAAATGATGACAAGATCAGATTAGCAAAAGCATATTTACCAATAGTAAAGGCAAATGCTAAACTAAAACAATTAGGATTGAAGAAAGCGGAAATAACGTCTGACAACCGACTTAAAATGACATTTAATAAATATTTAGAGGACAGAGACGTCCTTGATGATATAATACCTATTGAAGTAAGGTGGGCAGGAATAGGAATGGATAATGATTTTGATAAAGATATCTACAATATTTACATTGTGTTTAATCTAAAGAACAGACCAGCTTCAGCAAAAAGTCCTTTAGAAGATATAGATTGGGACTATAATAAAGAAGGAAAAACAATTTCTGTTGGAGATACATCTGATGATGGTAGAGGAACTATGGAAGCAGTAGGAACTGTTGAAATTAATGGAGTAGAATATGAATGGGCATGGACAAAAGACACAGAAAATGTAGAGGACGATGACCCAGATAGAGAAGAAGGAGCTTCCTTTTCAAATGTAACAATAGACCCAAATGGAGAAGCAATAGATGCAATGGAAGTTGATGATGGGCTATTTGATGCTATTCATACTAATGTTTTAGCAGAATTAGGATTAGAATAAAAGGCCAACTAAAAAAGTAGTAAACGGAAATGAAATTACAAGAACAATACAAAAGATTATTTAAAGGCAAGCCAATGTCTAATGATGCAATCCTAATCAACGAAATAGTTTCATTTGTGAAACACAGACCTGGCAGGGTAAACCCAAAATATATACCAGGAGTAGAGGACGTTGAGGTACATAGTCATGAGCCCCATTCCACTTCTGGAAAAGATTCTAAACGAATGGCGTATAAAGGAGTAATAATTATAAATGGTGAGAAGAGACCATTTAAGACCGGTTTCGGAATTATACCACATATACCATTTTTCATATACACAGCTAAAAATGAAGAAGTTACTGATCCTTATACTGAAAAAACAGATGAGAAAGCAAAACGTGACGGAAAGAATCTTCCGGCTGATGATTTTTGGATTATGGTTTATCGTACTTTAGCATCATATGCTTTGAGGAAGAATTTAGATGATAGTGTGACCGATAAGTGGGGTGCCGGCAGCTTGTTCGGACGACATCCACATATTGTGAAAGGTGGCGTCGGAGGTTATGAGATAGAGATAGATAAGGCAGCAGCTAAAAAAGCAGCAGGATCAGCTAAAATACAAGTGTTAGATCACGATGATATGAGAGAGACTTCGGACAATGATTCAGGATTTGAAGGAGAATTAACTTTTGAAGGTACTTACAATGGAGAAAAATGGACCGCAACTAAAGAATATTTAGGTGATGGTGCAATATTTACATCAGTCTATGATGCAGATGGAGAAAATATGGAAGATGATAGAGAAGAGGTATATGAAGAGATTATAGATGCTATTAATGAATATATAGGAAAAGAAGGCTTAGATTAGGATAATTGAAATATATTCTTTATATTAAATAAAAATTAACAAATAACAAATAAAAACTTTTTTGTAACTTTTTTCGATAATCCTTAGGATAAATGAAATAAAGTTATTATATTAATAATTATTAACCATTAAAAAAAAAGAAAAAAAATGGCAATTAACTTAGACGCGATTAAGGCAAAGCTTAATCAATTACAAACGACGAATAATAGATCGTCAAACTTATGGAAACCTGAACCAGGCAAACAAATAATCAGGATCGTACCATACCAGCACAATAAAGATAATCCATTCAGTGAATTGTATTTTCATTATGACTTAGGTAAGAAAAACTTTCTATCACCGATAACGCATGGCCATCCAGATCCTGTAGTAGAATTTTCCGAAAAATTGAAATCTTCTGGTAATTCGGATGAATGGAAATTGGGGAAGAAGATGGAACCTAAAATGAGATGTTATGCACCGGTACTTGTAAGAGGTGCTGAATCAGAAGGTGTTAAGTTTTGGGGATTCGGTAAACTAGTTTACCAAGAATTGTTAGGAGTGATCGCTGATCCAGATTATGGAGATATTACAGACCCAATGAATGGTAGAGACATCTTAATAGAATTTACGCCAGCAGAAGGTGCAGGATCATATCCTAAAACAGCTATTAGAGTAAAGCCAAACGTCTCTGCAATATCAGATGATACCAATGTTTCTACAGCAGCACTTAGTAGTCAGCCAGATTTGAAGGATATCTTTAAAGAGCCATCATATGATGAATTGAAAGATGCATTAGCACTTTGGTTAGATCCAGAAGGTGGTGACGCAGTAGATCCAGCATCAACGGCTCCAGAAAAGGCCACTTCTCAAGTAGCTACTCCGGCAGGAGTTAACAAAGTAGATGACGTTTCAACGGCATTTGATACATTGTTTAACGAGTAATATAGATATACATGGCAAAGAAAAGTAAAGCTGAACAAGCGGACGAGCTTGCAACAGCGTTAGGAGAGAGTATTAGAGAAGGCCTTAATAAGAAATTCAAACATACTAACTATAAAGTTGCATATTTCCTAGATGGAGATACAGACTCCCCATCTGAAGTGAAAGGCTGGGTAGGCTCTGGATCGTCTATGTTAGACCTAGCCATTGCAAATAGACCAGGAGGAGGATTTCCAGTTGGTAGAATAACTGAGATAACAGGATTAGAAGCATCAGGTAAATCATTATTAGCAGCTCATGCTTTAGCGGATACGCAGAAGCAAGGAGGGCTAGCGGTTTATATTGATACAGAAAATGCTGTTAGTAGAGAATTCCTTGAAGCAATTGGATTAGATTTAGAAAAAATGCTTTATGTTCCATTAGATACCATTGAAGATATCTTTGAAGCAATTGAAAGTATTATTGAGTCGGTTAGAAAATCTAGTAAGGACCGATTGGTGACAATCGTAGTAGATTCAGTAATGGGAGCTTCAACAAAGATTGAGCAAGCGGATGATTATGATAAAGCAGGTTGGGCAACATCCAAAGCTATTATATTATCAAAAGGTATGCGGAAGATTACAAATCTTCTCGGTAGACAAAAGGTTGCTCTATTGTTTACTAATCAGCTTCGGTCAAGGTTAGGAGTAGCATTTGGTGATCCATGGACAACTAGTGGAGGAAAGGCAATTCCATTTCACTCATCAGTACGGTTACGATTGAAATCAGTAGGACAGATCAAAGTCAAGAAAGATGGAGTTGATCAAACTGTTGGTATCAAAACTAGGTGCCAAGTTATTAAAAATAGAATGGGTCCACCATTAAAGACTATCGATTATGATATTTACTTTGAGAGTGGAATAGATAATTTTGGTGGCTGGTTAAATGTTATGAAACAACATAAATTGGTGAGTACAGCAGGTGCGTGGTATACATATACAAAGGCAGATGGTACAGATGTAAAATTCTTGTCAAAGGACTTTCAAGGTAAACTTGAAGCAGATCCGGAATTGAAGGATGAGATATACAAAGGTATTTGTGATGCGTATATATTAACATACAAACCTGGTGATAATATTGGAATAGATGATGTTGAAATTGATGAAGACTTTGTAGGTGAAGAATCATAAACAACTTCAGAAATTTTTCCAAGACGTTGTCATGGAACATCAAGAAGGTAGACCATCGGATATTAATAGTAACATATTGATACTCGATGGTCTTAATACCTTTATTAGAGTATTCTCTGCAGTACCCGCATTGAATGATGACGGAGACCATATCGGAGGAGTAACAGGATTCTTGAGATCATTAGCTGCTAATATTCGGTTATTAAAGCCGACTCGAGTTATTGTATGTTTTGATGGAAAGGGTGGCTCTAAGCGTAGAAAGAAGATGTTTCCAGAATATAAAGCAAATAGAGCTGTTAAGACTGCATTTAACAGATATAAAGAATTTGCATCACTAACGGACGAATCTGATTCTATGAAAAAGCAATTTGGTAGATTAATAGAATATCTAGACTGCCTCCCAATAACAATGTTATCAGTTGATAATATTGAAGCCGATGATGCAATCGCATATATTGCAAACGAGGTATATACAGATCCGACTCAGAAAGTAAAAATTGTATCTACTGATAGAGACTTTTTACAATTAGTAAATGATAGAATTTCTGTTTGGAGTCCAATTAAAAAGAAAATGTATAATCCAAGATTGATGCATGAAGAATTTGGAATTAATGCTTCTAACTATTTATTATATAGGACATTCCTAGGTGACCCTTCAGATAATATTCCTGGGGTCAAGGGTGTTGCATTAAAATCACTTAAAAAGTTCTTTCCGATGATTACTGAAAATAGGTTAGTAGAGGTAAGTGAGATTTTAGATCATGCACGTGACGGCGTAACTGCCGGCCGCTACAAAATATTCAAGTCCGTGGTTGAATCAGAAGCCCAGGTAGACTTGAACTATAATCTTATGCAACTTAAACAGGTGGATATAGCCGGATCTATTAAGCTAATGATACATGATAAGGTAAAGGAACCTGTTTTAAAGTTAAATACGTTCCAATTTAAGAAAATGTTTATGGCTGATAAGATGTATACTATTATAAAAGATTTGGATACATGGCTGTCAACTTCTTTTAATACTCTCAATGCATATATTCAGATGCAAAAAGATTAGGATATTAGAAAAAAAATTATTATATTAAAGTATGACAGATAGACTAAGTTCCTATGGGTACGCATTTCAGATAAAAGTAATAACAGGGTTATTAGTAGATAGAGGATTCTTACAACAGATATCCGACATCATGGTTCCATCATATTTTGAATCAGATGCAAATAGCTGGATAGTAGAGACTATATTAGATTACTTTACTGAGTATAAAGCATCTCCAACTCTTGAGGTAATGAAAGTCAAACTTCAAGCCGTCGAGCAAGAGTTATTGAAGGAACAAGTAATTTCTCATTTAAAAGATGCATGGAAATATACAGAGGCAACAGATTTAAATTATATTAAAGACCAAGCATTAGATTTCTGTAAAAATCAAGAAATCAAAAGAGCAATTTTAGCATCTGTAGAGTTATTAAAGAATGGTGATTATGAAGGAATTAAACATGCAGTAGATGATGCCTTAAAGGCCGGAGCAGATAAAGATATTGGACATGATTATATGGTCGAAATAGATGAACGGTATACAGACGCAGTTAGAGATGTACAACCTACTCCATGGGATGTTATTAATGAATTAACAGATGGTGGGTTAGGTAAAGGTGAATTAGGAGTAATGGTTGCTCCTGCAGGAATTGGTAAGTCTTGGGCATTAATGAACGTAGGAGCCGATGCAATCAAGAAAGGAAAAACGGTAATACATTACACATTAGAGTTAAATCAAGCATATGTAGGCTTGAGATATGATTCAGTTATTACAGGAATTGCAAATCAAAATTTAAAACATTACAAAGAAGATATTAAAGAACAATTATCTAAATTGAAAGGAGAGTTGATTATTAAACATTATCCTACCAAATCAGTAGGTGTTATGGGCATAAGAGCTCATATAGAAAAATGTATAATGCAAGGTAAAAAGCCAGATGTTGTTATAGTAGATTATGCAGACCTTTTAAGGGGCCATGGTCAAGAAAAACGACATGAGTTAGAAGGTATATATGAAGACCTAAGAGGCATGGCAGGAGAATATGAAATACCAGTATGGACGGCATCTCAAGCAAATAGATCTGCATTAGAAGAAGATGTAATTGATGCAAGTAAGATATCAGAATCATATGGTAAAGTAATGGTTGCAGATTTTGTATTATCATTATCTAGAAAGGTTGCAGATAAATTGGCAGGTACAGGAAGATGGCATGTAATCAAGAATAGATTTGGACCTGATGGCATTACATTACCAAGTAAAATGAATACATCTAATGGCCAATTCCATATATATGCAGAAACATCTATAGGTGGTAAGGATACGCAAAAGCAAATGGATGGTGGCAATGAGCTTACAAGAAAGTTATTGGCACGTAAATACCAAGAAATTAATGATGGCTTTGAGTAAAAAAGTAAAGACTTCGACATCAAAATCGTTCATGAACACAGCTGTGCTACATATTTATATATGAAAATAAGATGAAACGTGACAAATAAAGTTGCGTTTCATACACAAAAGTTAAATTAATAAAGGAAAAATATCTATGGATATATCAACAAAAATACTCTCAGAGATCACAGTATATATGAAGTACGCAAAATTCCTGCCGGACAAGAATAGGCGCGAGACTTGGAAGGAATTAGTTACAAGAAATAGGAAAATGCATCTTAAACATTACCCCGATCTTAAAGATGAGATTAAGGAAGTGTATAAATATGTATATGCTAAAAAGGTATTACCATCAATGAGATCTATGCAATTTGCAGGTAAATCAATTGAAGTAGCCCCAAATAGAATCTATAATTGTGCATACCTTCCAGTAGATGATTGGAGATCATTTTCAGAAATAATGTTTTTATTATTAGGAGGATCTGGCGTAGGATATTCTGTCCAGAACCACCATGTAGAGCAATTACCAGAAATACGAAAACCAAATCCAGTAAGAAGTCGCCGGTACTTAATTGGTGATTCAATTGAAGGTTGGGCAGATGCAGTTAAGATATTAATGAAATCATATTTCTTTGATGGATCGACAATAAAATTTGATTATACAGATATTAGACCTAAGGGTGCAAGACTTGTAACCTCAGGTGGTAAAGCTCCAGGGCCTCAACCACTTAAAGAATGTTTGGTAAAGGTTGAAGGAATATTAAGACAAAAAAATGATGGTGATAAGTTATCAACATTAGAAGTACATGACATTATCTGTCACATCGCTGATGCAGTTTTAGCAGGAGGAATTCGTAGAGCAGCATTGATTAGTCTATTCTCAGCCTCTGACCATAAAATGATTGGATGTAAAGCAGGCAACTGGTGGGAGCTGAATCCCCAAAGAGGTAGATCTAATAACTCTGCCGTCCTAATGCGACATAAAATTACTAAAGAGTTTTTTATGGACATTTGGAAGAGAGTTGAATTATCGGGTGCAGGTGAGCCTGGAATTTACTTATCAAATGACAAAGATTGGGGAACAAATCCATGTTGTGAGATAGCACTTAGACCATTCCAGTTCTGCAACCTTTGTGAAGTAAATGTTTCAAATATAGAATCCCAAGAAGATTTTGAATCAAGAGTAAAAGCAGCTGCATTTATTGGAACTCTCCAAGCCGGCTATACAGAATTCCATTATCTAAGGCCAGTTTGGCAAAGAACAACTGAAAAAGATGCGCTTATCGGAATATCAATGACAGGAATTGGATCAGGTATAGTGTTGGGATATGATATGAAATCTGCAGCTAAGGTAGTGAAAGAGGAAAATGCAAGAGTTGCCGAGTTAATTGGAATTAATAAAACGGCAAGATCAACAACTGTCAAACCTGCAGGAACAACTTCATTGACATTAGGAACATCATCAGGCATTCATGCATGGCATAATGATTACTATATTAGAAGAATTAGAGTTGGTAAAAATGAATCAATGTATAAATACTTAATGGAATACCATCCAGAGTTAATCGAAGATGAATATTTCAGGCCTCATGATACCGCAGTTATATCAGTACCACAAAAAGCTCCACCTGAGGCAATAATGAGAACCGAATCGCCATTTCAATTATTAGAAAGAGTCAAGAAGGTTGCTCAAGAATGGATACGTCCAGGACATAGAACTGGATCTAATACTCATAATGTATCAGCTACAATCTCATTAAGAGATCATGAATGGGATGCAGCTGGAGAGTGGATGTGGGAGAATAGAAACCACTACAATGGACTGTCTGTTCTACCTTACAATGGAGGCACGTATATCCAAGCCCCATTTGAGGATATAGATAAAGAGACATATGAAAGAATGTTAGAGTCACTATCAAGTATCAATTTATCAGACATCATTGAAGAAGAAGATGAAACTGACTTAAAAGGTGAATTAGCATGTGCAGGAGGTAGTTGTGAGGTCATATAAAATGTGTTGGATAGAAAAATTATATTATAAATTGTCAATATGAGACTATCACGGTATGTTGGTAATACACCATTAGTTCCAATCAGAGTAGGGAAATATACAGTATGGGGTAAGTGTGAATTCATGAACCCCGGAGGATCTGTTAAAGATAGGATGGCGACATATATCTTAAATGATGCCGAAGATAGAGGACTAATCAAAAAGGGTGATACTTTAATAGAAGCAACTTCGGGTAACACTGGAATTGCTTTTGCAATGTTAGCAGCAGAGAGAGGATATAAGATGAAAATTGTTATGCCATCTAATATGAGCGAAGAGCGGAAGCAAATGTTAAAGTTTTATGGAGCAGGCCTTATACAAGTAGACCCAGGAGATTTTGATGGAGCAATAGAAATGAGAGATACTCTAGCAGAATCCTTTGGGTGGTTTAATTGCAATCAATTTCATAATCCCTTAAACATAGAGGCTCACTACAAAACAACCGGCCCTGAGATTGATATACAATTTAGAGATATGCACCGAGGTGAGGAAGAATGGCAAGAAGTATTTATAGTAGGAACAGGTACTGGCGGAACGATAATGGGAGCCGGTCAATACCTTAAGGAACAAACTCCCGGAATAAAGCTAATTGCAGTTGAACCTGCCGAAAGTGCAGTGATGAGTGGATATGAACCCGGTCTACATGGTATACAAGGTATAGGTGATGGCAGTAAGTTCTTAGTTGATATAGAGGAGATTGATGGGGTAGTAGCAGTACCGACAGAGTGTGCAAAAGCCACAGCAAGACATCTAGCAAAGAACTATGGATTGTTTGTAGGAATAAGTGCAGGCGCGAATGTGTATGCATCATTCCAATGGCTAAGAGATAACGGGAAAACTAATGCCATTACAATATTATGTGATAGAGGCGAAAGATATTTAAGTTGTTTATAAACTTTTCAAAAAAGCTGTCAAAAGATTAGGATTTTTAATAAAAATTTGTTATATTTATTTAAAGTAAAAAGTTATGGTAAAAGATGTGTCAAAAATTGTTAAAGGATTTCAATGGGATCGAGTCAGTTGGAAAGATCGAGAGTATCTCATTGGTATGGTAAATGATACCATTAATTCTAAGTCCGTAAGGGCTTCGGGAATTCCTTTTAGTACAAAGTATCAAGATGCTAATGAATTTGCATTGTTTAATGATGAATCTTCAAAGAATGAATATAAAGATGAATTCTATAATGCAGATGAAACAGCTTCTCATTTATTAACACCCCACCCAAAAGGTAGAAAGTATTGGTTGGTATGGGCTTACAATAAAAGCTAGTCATGGGAAAATATCAATCAACAAAAGTATTCGATAACTACTCAGTAGCGTTAAGACAATGGAAAGCATCGCATTCACATTGCGAGTTATTGCATGGATATGCTTTAAAATTTAAAGTATGGTTCGAATCTAACGCACCCCTAGAAGGAGTTGGCTCGAACGATCAACTAGATGAGATGAATTGGATAATGGACTATGGAGGATTTAAATCTACAGACGCTAAGCCGACGCCCGGTAATGGGTTAAAAGATTGGATGAATTATATGTGGGACCATACATTACTAATTGAAAAGGACGACCCATATTTAGACTTCTTTCAATCGGCTGCAATGGAAGGTATTTGTGCATTGAGAGTGATGGATAAGATGGGAGCAGAGTCATGTGCTAAATTAGTATATGATAAATTTAATGATGTAATGTCTAAGACCGGTGGAGGTAGAGTAAAAGTAGTAAAAGTAGAATGTTGGGAAGCAGATAGGAACTCATCAATATATAGAGGTTGATTATGAATAAGAGACTAACAGATTATAATAAAGTATTACCAGTACTAGAAGTGTACCGATGTGTGCAATCAGAAGGATCTCGATTCGGCCGTCCTACAATAGCAGTTAGGACTACTGGATGTACTCATAGATGCTTTTTTGGTGAAGGTGGATGGTGCGACTCATGGTATACAAGTATACATCCAGAGAAAGGTACGTTTACCTTTAATGATATAGTTAAAATATATGACGAGAATCCGCATGTAAAAGAAATGATGTTAACAGGTGGATCGCCGACAATGCATCCAGCCTTGGTAAACGAATTAACACATTTTGCATTTAAGAGAGGAATTGTTGTTACCATTGAAACAGAAGGAAGTCATTTTGTTGAAACCGACTTTCCTATTGATTTAATATCAATTAGTCCGAAATTTGGTAATAGTATTCCTGTTATTGGAGCTGTTACTCCTGGCGGAAAGGTGGTTGATGAAAGGATGGTTAAGACTCATAATAGGCTTAGGTTAAATACGGATGCAATTAAAAAGATGATTGCATTTCATAATGATTACCACTACAAGCCTGTATGGGATGGATCCGATCATAATTTAAATGAGATTGAACTATATAGGAAAGAATTAGGCATCCCAAAACATAAAACATACATAATGCCAGCTGGCGATACTAGAGAGACATTAATTAAAATGTATCCGATAGTATTTGAAATGGTAGCAGAGCATGGATATAATATGACAGGCAGAGATCATATTATAGCATATGATACACAGCGAATGGTATAATGAATAAAGAAGAAGTATTGCGACTATTAGATGAAATCGAATCAAATGTAGGATCATGCTGCGCAATAACAATGGAACCAGAAGAAGTTTTGGTATTGATAGATAAGTTAAGAAAAGAATTAAAAATGGATAAATTATGAAAATGAAACCAATGGGAGACCAATTATTACTTAAAGTGATAAAACAAGAAACTAAATCAGTTAGTGGAATAATATTATCTGCGGATGCATCAACGTTTGGAAAGGCGGAAGTGATTGCTACTGGAGATGGTGTACGTACAATGACTGGCGATTTAATTGAAATGACATGTAATGTAGGTGATACTGTAATAGCACCTACAAGTAAATTGAGTGGCAAGAATGGAAATGAGATTACTCTAGAAGATGAAACTTATGTATTAGTAAGAGAGATGGATATTGCAATGGTCTCAATACATAACTAATATGAAGGAATTAAATTTAGAACTAGTAAAGGAAGGATTTGCAAACGGTGTTGCAAAAGATCGACCTTTGACAGAACAAGAAAAGCTAGATATGATTTCTATGGCCGAACAGGCATTTGGAAAGTTTTTAGATGCACTGAAAGTTGATTGGAAGAACGATCCTAACTCAGATAAGACTCCTTATAGAGTTGCAAAGGCATATGTAAATGATCTATGGGCTGGCCGGTATGAAGCGCCGCCAACTATAACAACCTTTCCTAGTGATGGGTATGATGGTATGGTATTTGAAGGCGGCATTCCATTGACGTCCATGTGTTCACATCATCATCAGACTATTATGGGAAAGGTGCATGTAGCATATATTCCAGGAAAGGATAGTCATGTAATAGGATTGTCAAAACTAAATAGATTAGTAGAACATTTTGCTCGCAGAGGTGCCATTCAAGAACAATTAACTGTCGCCATTCATAATGCAATGGATACTATTATTGAAGATAATGCAGGTGTAGCAGTAATGATTGACGCAACTCATAATTGTGTACAATGTAGAGGTGTTAAACATGGAGGTGCGAGTATGAAGACTAGTAAATTGACTGGCGCATTTAAAGCTGATGCAGCTACAAGAAATGAATATTATGAATTTGTAAGAGGTTACTAATGGAGATTTTAATACCAGAATATAAAATAGAAAGACGTGTTAGGGCATTAGCCCATGCAATATCAGAAGAGCACAAGGCATCCGGGAGCTCCTTACCGCCAGTTATGATATGTGTACTCAATGGCGGCTATGCATTTTTTGCAGATCTAATGAAGGATATGGGAATCGATGTACAAATGGATTTCATTAGAGCTAAATCATATGTAGGAAAAGATAATTCGGGCGGAGTTACAATTACAAAGGATTTGGAAATTCATTGTAAAGGAAAGCGTGTTTATATTATTGATGATATAGTAGATACTGGTAAGACAATGTTTGAAATCCTATTAATAGTAAATGATATGAAACCGGTAGACGTAAAAGTTGTTACATTACTCAAACGTAAAAAGGATAGTCCACCAGTAGATCATTTTTGTTTTGAAATAGATGATGAGTGGGTAGTAGGTTATGGATTAGATGATAATTCATTGAAGAGAAATTATAGAAACATTTATAAACTAAATTAATGTATCAAGCAGTAGCATACCAAAGGCGTACCAATACCGTCCATATATGGGATGACGTAAAAGGTCACTTAAAGATAAAATATAAGCCATATGCATATGTAAAGAATCCATCTGGTGATTTAACAACATTAGATGGAACTCGAGTTGATAAAGTATGGAACCCAGACGAAAATGCTCCAGGACTTTATGAATCAGATCTGAATCCGGAGATGAGAACTCTAATAGATCAATATACCGATTCAGATGAGATCTCTACCGGCCATAGAACTTTATTTATTGATATCGAAGTAGATATTGAAAATGGATTTCCAACTCCAGAACAAGCTCAGAACGAGGTAACTGCAATTGCAATTTATGATGAAGCAGGTGATCAAAAACATGTTTGGATTTTAGATAAAGACTGTAAAGTTGCATCAACAAAAAAAGGTAATTTTGAAACAACTTCTTGTCAAGATGAAGCCACTTTATTAAATAAATTCTTATTAAAATATTATGAGATACAGCCAACCTTAATTACAGGATGGAATATTGACTTTTTTGATATACCATATCTTTATAATAGAATATGTCATGTGCTAGGGGAAACTCAGGCAAGAACATTATCACCTATTAAAGATGTAATTTGGTTAAAACATAGAGGTAGATATAGAATATCTGGAGTATCATGTTTAGATTACATGGCATTGTATAAAAACTTTACTTATAATGAAGAGTCTAGTTATTCATTAGAAGCTATATCTCAAAAAGAATTAGGTAAAGGTAAGATGAAGTACGAGGGCACCTTAGATGATTTGATGAAGAATGATATTCAAGGTTATATTGATTATAACATGAATGATGTTGATCTAGTATATGAAATAGATCAGAAAATGAAACTAATGGATCTAGCTCGTGGTATATGTCATAAAGGACATGTTCCATATGAAGATTTCTTATTTCCAACTAGATATTTAGATGGAGCCGCATTAACATATATGAAACGGCTAGGTACAGTAGCACCTAATAAGCCTAGACATGATGAAATAAAGCATGTAGATTTATTAGGAGCATTTGTAAAGGCCCCTAATCCAGGTAGATATAAATGGGTATATGACCTTGATTTAACGTCGTTATATCCTAGCATTATAATGACACTTAACGTTTCACCAGAAACCAAGATAGGCAAGATAGAAGGATTTGATAACCATAAATATCTTAAAGATATTCCAATGGAATATTCAATGGCCGAAGACGGTTGGGAATCATCAATTGCATTACGATCTTATTTAACAGAAAATAAATATTCTATAGCAGCTAATGGAGTTATATATGATACTAAACAGAAAGGTTTTATATCATCTATACTTGAAAAATGGTTTGCAGAACGAGTTGAATACAAGAACTTAAGAAAGAAATATGAAGCCGAAGGAGATGCAGCAAAGGCAGAATATTTTGATAGATTACAATTAGTAACCAAGATTCTCTTGAATTCATTTTATGGAGTATTAGGGAATCCTACTTTTAGATTCAATGATCCGGATAACGCAGTTGCAATTACAAGTACCGGCCAACAACTAATTAAATTTACAGCCGATATCGGTAACCAATTTTATGCAAAAGAGTTAGGAAAGAAAAAGGATTATTGTATTTACATTGATACAGATTCAACTTTCTTTTCATCATTGCCGTTAATCAAAAGTCGTTATCCAGATTTTGATATCACTGATGAACCCTGGATGGCCGAAAAGACAATTGAGATTGCAGGCCAGGTTCAAGATTTTATTAATAGGTCATATGATATATACGCAGAAAGATTCCATAATGTAACTAATCATAAATTTGATATTAAA
>Ga0209091_10001182_pt1 | contig 23375 bp, 26 predicted proteins | sample ArcticOcean_MG_C_6_FD_187438 | JGI IMG/M metagenome (GOLD analysis project Ga0209091, IMG submission 187438) | Marine microbial communities from western Arctic Ocean - ArcticOcean_MG_CB8_128 (SPAdes) (version 2) | ecosystem: Environmental > Aquatic > Marine > Oceanic | place: Arctic Ocean...
TCCATATCCACATCTTCATTACCTCTACTAAAGTGTTGTGTGGCCACCATCGTAGTTGCCGTTGTATTTGTTGAACAACTATAAGGAAATAAAGCATATCTAGAATAATTCGAGGCTACTGTCGCACTACTACCTGTGTATATACCACAAGTGGATAATGGAACATCATATGTATTCCCAGACCAAGGAATATTAGTTTTTCTATAACACCAATTACTAACCCCTGCAGTTGTGAATTTTGTACCAGAATCCCATGACTGTCCCAACTTAAAAGCTATCAAATCAAAAGAATTAGCACGAGTGGCAGAATTAAATAATGTATCTTTACCTAATAGTTCGTCATTATTAAAAATAGTATTTGTCATTTTTAACTTATGGGTTGCTTTAGAGTGTAAACCAGTTGACGCAGTAAAACCACTAAGGGTTATTTCTTTAGACTCGATCCGTTTAACTAATCCTGATAGGTCAAAATTAAACATAAATCTACTATAATTTGTATTAATCACTGTGGAACCTGTACCAGCCCCATAAAATAATTCAGTTATAGGATTTAATGCGGTATTCATTAAAGCTTCTGTGGATCCAGTTGAGAATCCCTTAATTATTGTGTTGCTATCTGTAAAGTATGTTCTATATATTGACATTTATAAATCTTTAGTAATAAATACTTAATTAATTCTAATTCGATGACTTATCATTGAACTAAAATTAAATTGTGAAATTTTAGTTATTCCGTCAGATTCATCACTCGCAACATCTGGGACCATTTGGCCATAAGGGTGGGTATGGTTTTGTACGAATTTTTGTATTAACTTACAAAATTCTATTAGTCTATCACCATAAACTAAGGGATGTAATCTACCTCCAGTAGGAAGGTTATCCTGTGTTAACCCTCCGTTACCACCTAAATATGATTGTAATTTTGCTCCCGAACCATCTAATCCGTTACGGTCTAGATTATTGAACGACACATTTGGTTGTCCAGTGTAGGACACCAGGTTTATTCTATCTGCGAATATATTTGCAACACTTTCATTAGTGTCCATTAGATTTAGTTGTATTCTTGCAGGATTTACCCTATTCAACTCAATTGGATTACCAGGGACAAATTTTCCTGCCCTCAAATCAATTTTTGCTGAAGTTAAAATGATATCAGCATTATCTCTTCCTTGTATTGCAACATCTTGAGGATCAGGGTAAACACCGATTGCTGTCATTATATATTCAGTAGACTTTAAGGCGTTAGTTGCCCCAATATCTGATTGTGTACCTAGAGAGGTACGTTTATCTTGGTACTTGAGTTCTTGATCCTGACCAATTACAGGACCTATATAACTTCTATTAATGTCAGCTTTGTTCTTATCAATAGTATATTGTAAAATTCTAACACCCTCACCTTTTTTCGGTACGACGTTGAAGAACCGTGGCATTAAAGGAAAACACCAAGGTAATTCATTATCACTATAGTCTTTATCTACTTGTTTAATTCTTGCTTGAATTCTTCCTGTTCCTAAAGGATCCCTAGCGTTTATTACCTCTGCATAATAAAAAATATGGTCCCTAGTCATATCGAATTTCCTACCTCTAAAGTTAAATGGTTTTCCCATGGCTATATATCATATCTTTTTTTAACCTCCTCCAATACCTCTCTGTATTGTTCTTCTAGTCTATCCATTTCTTTTAACTTCTCTAATAGATCAGCTTTTACCTCATCATGTTGAGTCTTTACCTCATTCAATAAGGTGTTTAATTGGTTATTACTTTTATTTTCTGTTTTCATATATCTAAACTGTTACACCAAAACCAAATCCGGGAGTACTTACAGCACCATACGCGACTAACGCACCTCCTGCATTGGCACCAGATGCCATAAGAGCTTGTCCGGGAGGTATTGCTATCACTGTTCTCATTTTTTCGGTTATTTCTCTTGTTATTTCTTGTACCCTTATTGTTTCCATTCGTTCTTGGACGGATATCTCTCCGTTAGAACGAACACCTAGTGGTGCGCCAGCCTCACTTTGTCTCGAAATAATATTAGCAGCGCATCTTCTAGCGCTCATTCCACTTCTCCCTCCCCCTAATAAAGCAGTAGGAGGGGGAACTGGAGGTGTAGGGATACTATCCAGAGAGGCAAATTTAATAAGTCCCTCAATAACACTTAATGCAACACCAAAGTTAATACCTTCCTCTTCTTCAACACGAGGATCTCTCTGTATCTCGGTTGGTGTTAGTCCGAGTTCAGAAGGTAAGTATGTCATTCCACAACCCATTAGAATATTCTTTTTATTTTGCCGGCCATTTTAACTCGACCTCTTGTTATTGTTGCTTTAATAGAATTGGTCCATATTGTTAGTTTTTCTTTTAGTATCCCCAACGCTATTCTAGCCATGTAATTTTTAATATTAGTTCCTAAGTCTTTGAATAAGACTTCCACCACTAATTCATATAGAATCTTAATTAATTCTCTCATAGAACCTTGTAAGTTCTTAAACAATTCCATTCTTTCTGGACCCAACTCAATCTTCCTTGGTTGTCCCGCGCCTTGGTCTTCTAACTCACTATCATCAACTAAGGCATATCCAATTAATAACATCATAATCATAGTTTGTGGAGTTAAAGTTTGTTTAATAAATGTGTTTTTTAAGCTATCGATGATTCTCTTCACTAAATCACCTTTTATTGTTTCTGAAGTAGGGTCTAATTCATATCTAATCCCGGTTAAATGAGTCCTTGTCTGATTTCCTTCTATCATACTACTTAACCCATTAATCATATTGGTGACCCCTTCCAGTCTTTGTCTCTCTGTTACGAATACTTGTGCGTAGGTTTGGTTGATTTGGGAAGCTAATTCGATGGCATCCGCATCCGAAGTATTTACATTAAACGTACCACATTGTAAATCTACAACATTTACACCTTGTGATTTATTTTGCGCATTAAAGTTGAAAAGATCTAAATCATTTCTACTAAACTTAAAGAATTTTCTTTGTTCATTTACAACTTCACCACAATCAGTTCCTGCCATTCGATTAAAAATCATATCAATTTCCTCAAACTCAAGAATTTGTTGATATGTTCTACCGGCTTTTTTACTAAACACACCTGTAATTGTATCTACAATCTCCGTTGTAATCGCAGCTGGGTCAAATAACCTAAGATTGTCAAAATAATCATCAATAAAAGATTCAACATTCTTATTAGTATAATCCGTACCTATTTTTATGATAAACCCACCACCGGTATAGGTTACCTGAAGAATTTGGAGGTTTGTACCAGGAAGGGTAATAAATTTTGAAGAGTTAAGGTCGTCCACGGCTTCCATAATTTTACGGTTAAAACTATCTGCCTTACCTAATACATTATCCGCATATTGACTACCGATACCACCATTACCTTGTACCGCTTTTAATAAATCAAAAATATCTATGTTTACTAAAGAAATTTCTAACCCACCACCATTTAACCATGCAGGAAAACCAGAATTTAATACTGACTCACCACACTTAGCTTTTAACATTGCCCTAAGTTGGTCTCGTATCTTTCTATCAAGTTCTTCTAATTGGGACCCTATTAGATTGGTTAATATCTGTTCGAGTCTTTGACCACCAGCAATTAATGAAATTAAATCCATTAAAAATGGTATTAGGTCTTTTTGTCGGTCTCTAGGGTCTGCAAATGGGGAAATTCCTAATTCAGCATTTAAGTCTAATGCATCAGTATTATTAATAACTTTTAATACATTAATAATTTTTTTTAACTCACTTTTTGAAGAATCTAAACCCATATCTGATTATTTTAGACGTCATATGAGATTCCCTTCTCGTCTCCTTCTTCCGAGTCTTTAATCATATTTTGGATTAATTCTTTATCTTCATCTGTTAAATGTACTGAAGACGTGGATTCAGAAGAGTCCTCGGACTTAACAAGGGAGATTTGGAGCTTTACTATCTCCAACTTTTTAGAAATAGAGGAATCGATTATTCTTAATAATTCGTTATTAACTTTACCGACTTGTTGAATGTCATTATTATCGTTTACGTCTCTAAGTTGTTTATTTAGTACTTGTACAGCCTTAGATCTATTTTCACAAGTTTCGTTATAACTTTCTTGTAGTATCTGTTCAATACTCTGTTTATCTAATTGTACTTGTTTTCTTTTAGGTCTAGGCATAATAATATTCTTTATTATAAATATTCGGAGTTAAAGTTATCTTTGATTGATTTATATATCTTTTTATAACGTCTCATACCATTTCGTATTTCTTTGGTGGTTAAAGAAGTCATTTCACGAATATTATGTAAAACTAAATTTTTATTAAATTTATTATTTCCACTAGCGTCGCTAAAAATTATACCCCAGTTCTCAAACATGTAAACCAAGGATTCACCAACGGACCTTTCATTCTCTGTTAATTTTTCGTTTTTTAATTCTTCATTTATTTGACCTATTATTTCTTTCATTAAAAGAGATAACATCTTTTCCTTTTTTGTGTATTCGTCTCCCTGATAAACCATCATATCATCTCTTTCTTCCAAATCAGTAGCATAATCTTCATAGGAAAGTTGGGTTGTACGTTTCTTATTGTCTTTAATTAGTTGACCTAAAAGATAATTTTTAACTATTGTACCAAAATAAGAATAAGCCTTGTTACCTTTTTCTGGTTTGAATTTATCACATTTAGTAATAAGGAAAGATAGAGTATCGTCATGCATGTTAATAAAAGTCATATCATCTCGATAAAGTTTATACTTTCTTATAATACTCTCCACCATGGTATTAAGGGGTTTTCTTAGATGATCGTTGTAAATTTTATTTTTTTCATCGTAAGTAGATGCGCTTAAAAACCTAACTACTGCGTCTTCTTGCTCAATACCGAAATAAGGCTTCTTTCCTTTAACTCTTGGCATTCTATAAGTTCTTTACCTCTATTTCTCTGTCTTCAGTAAAAAAATATTCTTTTTTTGCGGTTTCCATCCAAAAGGGTGCTTCTTCTCCGTTGACTAAAAAGTCAGGGTGATTTTTATAATTATAGAAAAGAGAACCTTCTCTCATATTAACATGTTTATATCCTATTTTTGGAATCGTCATTATACGAGCGTCCATAAATACGGATCTTAACAAGAACTCATATATAAATGTTAATTTAATGTTTTTCTTGAATCCCCCGATATCGTTAAATAACTCTGTTCTCATAACCATACCATCTGTATTAAAGTTAGGATAGTTAAGAAGAGAATCTAGATCCAAATGACCTATTTCCTCAGAGAAATTTAACGCCCAAACTGGCTCATTCGACCACCCAATAAATTTATTGGTGTCATCGACGTTGGTTATTAGAGGTAGGAATACATCAACCTCGTCATAGTGACCCATATACTCCGTTGCGTTTTTTAACCAAATATTTGATAATTCATCATCTAGTTCTAAAACACAGAAAAATTCGGTAGAACACCCAGCAACTCCTAAATTAATTTGGGAGGCAAAATCAGTTTCTCCATCATTAATTACTATTTTCTTATTTAGTTTACCAAAGTCTAATTTTTTAACATCTTTTTCTAATGATTTAGGACAAACAATAGAGATAACTTCAGGTTTAACCTTTTGGTCTTCTACACTTTTTATTGCCACTTGTAAAAGTTCTAATTCTTTATTTTCATTTGTGTGGATTGGTATAATTACAGTAATATCTTTCATTTTGTTTTATTTTAATTTTTGTTTTCTTATTGGATCATCATATCCTGACCATTCTGGTTCTTTCATCGCATTTCTTTTTTCTTCTTGACTCATAGCTAACGCCAATTCATTTATTCTCTCTTGAAAGAAACCATCATAGAAGTCAGCCACCTTTTGTGCTTCATTTAATGAGGTATATTGACTAGCTGTTTTTTCCATCTCTTCATAAAGGTCTTGAGGTACACTATCCTCCAACCAACTCTTCATAACACCAGCAACGGTATCTACTAAAGTTATGTGATTTTGTGCCCAGATACCATTTTTTTCATTTAACCATTCAGCAGGTAGGGTAGGTAATACACCAATAACTGGAGTACCACATTTCATAGATTCTAATGGGAAGGTACCACAACCAGCGGACTTATCAATCCATACAGATAATGCTGATTCTTTTAATGAGTCTGCAAATTCTTTTCTAGTTAAACCTCTCATATCTCTAAATGTAATCCATTTTAAGAAAGGATGTTTAATATAAAAACTTTTAATGAAATTAGCTGTGTCTCGGGCATCTCTAGAATGTATAGAAATAAAAGGTTTTCTTGGTTCACTGGTAGACGTAAAATAGTCCGGAATACCTAATTCAATAACAGAAGTTTCTATATTAGGGAAAAGTGATTTAATATAATCACTTTGTGACTTTGTTGTGGTTATACATTTCCTAACCCCCCATTGACCCCAAGTTTCACCTGGTTTCATAAGCTCAAAAATGTAATCATAGGCTTGTGTAAAAATAACTTTCTCACAATTAGCCGTTTTTAATTGTTCTAATATCCCTCCATATACTTCAGGTAGAATTATAAAATCCTGTGGTCCAATAACAGTTCCTTCTGATTCACTAGACTCATGATTGAGTTGATCATATTCCTCACCTAACCAAGTACCTGGTTTAGTGTAGTCGTTCTTCTCAGTTAGGATAGTAACATTATATCCTAATTCTTTTAATATTTTTGCATGTTCATATATGGTAGCGATGGAGGCCATTGCTCGCCCTTTTGAGTCCATACAAAAGAAAAAGATTTTATTTTCTTTTGATTTAAGTTGGGAGATAGCGTTTTTAATTTTACCTAATACCTCCTCTTTAACTGATTGTACGTCTTGTTCTTCTTGCATTTTTTTTTATAATTCTTTATGGTCTACCATTTCGGTATTTATTAATTTATTGATATAATCTTCTTCTAGGAATTCTGATATTGTTTTAATACTATAATCTGACTTTATTCCTTTATTATATTGTCTTTCTACTTTTACTGATGTTTTACCTTCTGGTTTAGTCTCTAATGATTTAGGAAAAGAGGTGACCAACATATCACATTCTTCCCACATCTCTTCATAACTATTTACGAACTTTATATTTTTACACATAGAACCAGTTTTGGAAAGAAAAAATAGAGTACCAGGAATAGCTCTCCCACATTCTCTAGTTAAAATCTTTACCGTTATCTTTTCTTGGTTTCTTGAAATAAAAGAATTTAATTTTGTAATGACGTGCTCCTCAATTTCGTCAGAGTACCCAAAGATTTCCAGAGAACAGTCTTCGTATAAAAACTTTAGAAAACCCTCACCCTCATCTTCAAAAGTGAAATATTTTTCTAAGTCATAGTCCTTAATATCCTCCACATCAATATCCGATTCATAGTACTTTTTATGAGTACTAATAAGTTTGTTAAGATGGTTTCTTAAAACCCCGTCCAAGTTTATTCCTATTGTCATATGATTGAATTATATGTTCTTTATTACCAAAGTAAAGTTATTTACATTCCATTTAATAGTTCGAATACTGCGTCTATTGCTTCATGTCTGTGATTATCCGTTAATAAAGATTTATAAACAAATTTTGATGTTGAAATTTTAGGCACTTCATGGATAGCTGAGTAGTTCTTATCTTTTAGATCTATTTGTTGATTATCCCCTGTGAATATCATAGTAGAATTTTTACCTAACCTACTCAATACCATGGATAGTTGAGACTTGGTTAAGTTCTGAAACTCATCAATAATACAAACACTATCCTCAAAGGTTCTTCCTCTAAAGTGAGCTAAGGATACCAACTCAATAGACTCATCTTTTTCCATTGAATCTAATTTTTCAGGTTTATTATAGACCTTTCTCATATTACTTCTAATTGGGACTAACCATGGTTCCATTTTTTCTCTCTCAGAACCAGGAAGAAATCCATTATCCTCTGTAGAAACTGTTGGTCTAGTAATAATAATTTTATTACATTGTTTCTTGAAGAATTGGTCTAGTGCGATCTGCACCGCTAGTAATGTCTTACCACTCCCCGGTTTTCCAACAATAAAATTAAAAGGATGTCTTAATATTTCTGTTTTAGCCTTTTTCTGTTCTGGAGAAAGGGAAAGTGAAAATCTCACAGCTCCTTTCGGTGGGGTTCTATCTTTATTATTTTTAGGTGACATTTAATGTTTTTTTTATGTTATCTATTATTATTTTAGAAGGTTTTCCATTTGTCATATAGAAATCCTTCATTCTTGTGATTTTAGTGGAAGATACCCAATCTATAGGATCGTCAAGGTTCTTATACCTTACCCCATAATCTTTTTCTTCAACTTCTATCCACTCAATACTATCTCTCATAACGAGACATTTCTTTCCAAAGAAAGGACTTGTTTTCATTAACCCACCCGAATCTGTAATTATGAATTTACAACTAGAGAGGGCTTCTACCATTTCATTATATTTGGCCGGTGGCTTAACTATAATATTTTTTGGGAGAACAATGTCATTATTTTCTATAAAAGATTTTGTACTATGATGTAAGTAGAAGTTAATAGGTTTGTTATATGACTCACAAAAAGAAAGAATCTTAGAGAAACTTTCTAAATTTAGATTTCCTTTTCGATGAATTGTCATAACAGGAGGATTCACAAAAGTGATATTCTTATCGTAATATCTATTAAGTAATTCATATTCTAAATCACCACACACTATCTCATTATTAAAAAAATCTTGTATGTGTCCTGTTTTTTTAGGGGTAAATTGAATCTCTGATGTTAAATCTGCAACTATCCTATTTAATTCCTCTGGAACTTTGATATCGTTACATCTTAGACCCGCCTCTATATGGGCGAAGGGGACTTTTAGTTTATAACAAACTAAAGAAGATGATAAGGTACTATTTGTGTCTCCATAGATTAATACAAAATCAGGATTTTCATCCTCTAAGATTTTTGTTAACTTCTCCATAGTCTGTGTTATGAAAAATACCTCACCACTATTTGATGTTTTAAGGTCATGATCAATATGGAGTGAAAACTCGTCTATAAAATAATCAGAAACATTTTCACTATAGTGTTGGTTAGTGTCAACAATGATGTGGTTAATCTCATTTTCGTTACAATAATCAAAAATAGGTTTAACTTTTACATATTGAGGTCTAGTACCAATAACACTAAGAATCTTCATTTTTTCTCATTTTATTTCTTTCGCTTATTGTCGCACCCAAAACTTCACAAATACTACCGTTTTCTAACATTGTGTTATAAAGTGCTTGGGTGTCTTTAGGGAAGCAAGCTCCTCCATAACTAAGACTACCATCAGGTCCAGGTATTGTTGTGTGCATTTCATTGACCCATCCATTATCTAAGATTAGATTTCTAACCATTCCATATCGAGAATCTAATTTACTACATAAGTCATACATCTCATTAAAAAATTGTATTTTAACTGAGTAAAAAGAATTTGCGAATATTTTCATAAGTTCAGACTCTGTAGATGTACATGTAGATATCTTTGCTTCTGGGAAATTTCTTGCGTATAAATCCATTAATCCAGTTAATTGTTCTTCGTTTTCACTATACCCTAGAACGATATGGGATTGGTCGGCGAAATCTTGATCACTAGTTCTGGCTGTTAAAAATTCAGGATTGTGTACTATCTCTAAATTATAAAGATGGTGAAGATTGAGGACTGTTTTAGGTTGGGTTGTACTTTTTATAATGATTAATCCTTTATAGTTTACATTATCTAATTTTTGTAAGACTTCATGTAGTGCACTATAATCATAACCTCTTAGTTCTGTAGAGTATAGAGTGGGTAAACAAAGAAAGATAAAATCCGACTCCGACACCTCTTCAAAAGAGTCATATTTCTTGAATTTGTCATAACTCTTTACCGTGTATTGTTTGGTGGTGAACCATTTGGCAACAGCGTTACCAACAAAACCTCGACCCATAACACCAATTATTCTTTCGTCTTTCATTTTATTTATTAAATTTTTTAGCCGGCACCCCAACCCATATCTCTTTTTTAGGTATATTTTTTGTAACGACAGAACCTGCTCCTATCTTACAACCCTTCCCCAAAACAATATTAGGGAGTATTGTAGAATTTGCCCCTATTGACGAATCTTCCTGGACTACCGTAGGAGGTTCTTTTTTCCAAGCTCCGTTTGATGGGGGATTTTTATCGTTAGTGAACACTGTATGAGGACCAATAAATACATTATCTTCTATAATAATGTTTTCCGGAATAAACGACCCACAACCTATCCTACAATTTTTTCCTATCCTTACCTTATGACCAATTTCAACAAAAGCCCCTATTCTGGTTCCCTCGCCTATCTCTGCACTGTCATAAATGTTACTACTTTCATGTATATAAGTTTCCATATTTCTAAATGTAAAAAGTTTGACCATCCAATCTTACTTCTTTCTGTCTTAGACCGTCGATTAATTTTATTGTAGGTTCTACGTCTTCAAGGGTGAACCCATTCCCTTTTAGTATTTCTTCATAACTTATTTTATGTAACTCCGTAAACCCTGTCGAGAATTCTAACTCTTCTCCATCTATCTTGATTGACCTAAAGGGTTTCCATTCGTCCCATGGGAGGTCCTCCTTCATAATACTTAGATTATAGGTAACCTTAGCGTTCTCAAGGTGTAAAGTACCCTTACATCTCTTCCCTGTGGTTTCTACATTATAAGAGACAACATCCCCGAATATCCATATTAACATATCGAAGAAATGTACACCTATATTTGTCACAACTCCACCTGACTTATCAGAATCACCCTTCCATGAGTAATCATACCAAACCCCTCTTGGTGTTATATAATCTAGTGTTACCTCATGTTGTATAAGAGGTGAACAGTTTTTATATTTTTCTTTGAGCTCTTTAATTAATGGGTGATGTCTAAGTTGAAGAATGTTGTATATTTTTTTACCCGTTTCTTTTTCTAAACTCTTTAACGATTGTAGGTGCTTATCTCTTAGGACTAATGGTTTTTCACAAATAACATCACACCCATTTCTAAGTGATAAACGTATATGTGCATCGTGTAAGTAATTAGGACTACAAATTGAAACAAAATCAATACTGTCTTTATTCCTATACAAATGTCTATCGAATCTTTCAGATTCTTTGAAGTATGAAGCCTCTGGAAAATATCTATCTATGTATCCCACTCCATCGTAAGGATCAAGAAGTGCAACCAAATCATTATTAGTGTGTTTTATCGCCTCAACATGTTTTGGTGCGATATATCCGCCAGCCCCTATAAGGGCGAAATTTTTCATATTAGTGTTCGAATTCATTTATACAAGTTGTTATAGTTTTTAATTCATCTTCACTTAAATGTGGAGAAACAGGTATATGTAAAACCTCTCTACATCTTTTTTCACATTCAGGTAATGATTGTTCGCCAAACATTTCTAAGTAAACCGGTTGGTTGTGTAGTGGTATTGGCCAATACACAAATGTTTCTATCCCGTTTTTCGTTAGATGTTCTTGAAGTTCATCACGTCCTTCTACGATAAGAGTATACAAATACCAACTATGATTGTCAAGAGTATCAGTAGGATACGGTAAGGTGACTCTTGGGTTATTTATATTCTTAAAAAAATATTCTGCATTATATTGTCTTTTATCTAACCAGGTTTTAGACGCCCCATTCATAAGAACGGTTAAGAATCTAGCTTGTAGAGCATCAAGTCTTAAGTTACCACCTACCATTTCATGATAGTATCTTTTTTTAGAACCATGAGCTCTAATCATTTTTATTTTTTTATAAGTTTCTTCGTCATCTGTTATGACAATCCCACCATCTCCAAGACAACCCAATGTTTTGGCTGGGAAGAAACTAAAAGCCGCGGCTAGTGACCTAGTACCTGAATGACCCCCTTCAGGATAGTACGAACCAAAAGATTCCGCACAATCCTCAAATAAAATCACTCCTTTACTATCACATAGTGTATTAAGTTCGTCTATTGATTTAGTTTCACCAAATAAGTGAACAAACATTATTGCTTTTGTATTTTCAGTCCAGGCTTCCTTAAATTCCTTTACTGAAGGGTGAAAGGAGTTTGGTGCATTGTCTACAAATATTGGATTGAGTCCCGCAACAAGAATTGCTTCCGAACTTGCGATAAAGGTATAGGAAGGTACTAACACGTCAGATCCTTTGGGGAGGTCTAATGACATTAGTATTGCCAATAACCCATCGGTACCACTTGAAACCCCGATTGCGTATTTTGAACCAGTATAGTCAGCAAATTCCTCCTCAAATCGACTAACAGAAGGCCCATTCACATAAATTCCGTCTAAAAGGGATTTATCTAATTCATTACTAAGATAATCTTTATAAGGTAAGAGTAACTTAGGATAGTCAAAAAATTTAATAGTTTCTTTTGTTGGCATATTTTAAGTAAAAGCTTTTAGGTACTAAATCTAATCTATAAAGAACATAAAAGAAAGGTCTAAGTTTCTCAAATAATCTTTTGTATGTTGGGTAGTGGGTGTAATCCTTCTTCTCCCTATTCATCATTTCTTCAAATTGAGAGTCTGTGAGGTCAAGTCGTTTTTTCATTTCTGAGATTAAACTATTGTCCATTTCTTTTTCTTTGGTAATTTCTATCATTGCCAGTTTCCTACTCATTTGTCCCGATCTTATTAAGGCAGAATACTCACACTTCCGTAAGTCAATTCCAAACTTATTAGGTAAATAAAAATTATTAACAAAGTAAGCGGAACGATTTTCCATATGATGACCACCATACCATTCCCACCCATATTCTTTATGTAAGAAATCTTTAGTTTCTTCTTTATCGTAATCCATATAATATAAAGGACGTATTCTTTTAATTCTTTTAACCAATAATTGTCTCATCCATGGCCAGAAATCCATAAGTGGTAAACTAGTTAATTTCCCTTTTCCAAAAAGTTTATTGATTGACCTAATATATCTAGCATCTTGGTAGAACCAACCTTGTGGTGATATACCTTCAGTTCTAAATGAATGACCGTTCCAAATCCATTTAATGTTGTATTCTTCAGCTGCTTTATAAAGGGTTGATCCAATACCTAAATCAGTTCCTGACTCTAAATCAGGAACTGACGCCAAAAATAAAGAACGTACCAAATCATTATATTCTTTATTGTCAACAACATGAGTGTAGAGGTCAATATCCAAAGCATTAATCATTTTCTCTATATTCTCCACTGCTATTTTAGAATTCCAAGTATTGTCAAAATGGACAGCCAGTGGTCGTAACCCGGTTTTAACTGCTAAATGTAGTAAAAATGAAGAATCACAACCCCCACTAACACCTACAACAAGATCATATTTCTTACCCTTACCATCTTTTTTAATCTTTTGTATAATTCCGTTTAATATTTTTCCTCCCTTTTCCCCTGTTGGGTACTCTATGTTTAAGTCCTCATCTCTCTCGCAGTAGTTACATACCCCTTCGACGTTAAACTCAATATGAGGTATTGTTTCGTCGTATATACATTTTTTACAGATTTTCATAGTTTTTTATAATTTTGTCAATATTAGTTTGTTTTGGGAATTTAATTAGGACTCCCATATTTTTTTTAGAATAAACACACATACTACCGATGGCAACACCAGAACTACCATTAAGAATGCCATCTTCAATGTCTTCTAGTTTCCCAACCCCACCACATGAGATAACTGGTAAATGTGTTTTATGAGTTATCTCATTTATTAAGTCATTATCCATACCTTCCCAAGTGCCGTCCCTATCTACAGAATATAATAGAATTTCTCCCACACCCAAATCCTCCAACTTTCTAATATACTCTACAGGGTTTAAGTTTACTGTTTTTTTAGTAGAATGTCTATAAATTTTATTAACTCCCCATATATTCTTTTTTACGTCAACTGAGGCTACGATACTTTGACTTCCAAATAACTCAACCGACTTTCTTACAGTCTCAGGGTCGTCAAATAATATATCATTAACTACGACCTTCTCAATACCTAATTGAAATAGGGTTCTAATGTCTTCAATTGTTTTGATACTACCCCCATAACATAAAGGCATGAAACATTCTCGAGTGATTTTACGTATATCGTTAAAGGGAATCTCCTTTTTAGAAATATCAATAAGGAGTAGTTCGTCAACTTCCTTTCCATTGAATATTTTTATTGCATTAACTGCGTCTCCAACATACGACGGATTGTTAAATTTAACGGTCTTCACTAAAGACCCATCTTTAAGTAATAAACACGGCATTATTCTAGGTCTTAACATATTATAAGTTTATAAATTTTTCCATTAGGTCCATTCCATATTTGTGACTTTTTTCTGGGTGGAACTGAACACCAAAAATATTATCTTTAGAAACCCCAGAAACAAACTCAATGCCGTAATTTGTTTTTAACATTATATTATCTTTTTCGATACATTCTACGTAATAAGAATGCACAAAATAAAAACGAGAATTGTTATCACATAGTTCATTAGTTATCGGAGACGCGACGTTCCATCCCATATGAGGCACCTTTAACGATTTATCAACAAACTTAAATTTCTTACAATCCCCCTTTATCCAACCTAATCCACCTAACTTACCTTCTTCACTTTTATCCATTAATAACTGCATCCCTAAACAAATACCTAAAATTGGTTTCTTATTGTTTAATACTTGTTTATTTAATTCATCTAATAGACCATAGTCTTTTAGGTTCTTCATACCATTATCAAAAGTGCCCACTCCAGGAAGGATTAACTTATCTACTAATAATAGTTCAGATTTTTTTTTAATAATTTTGGTTTTATGGCATCCTAAATAGTTTATCATTGATTCCACAGAGCCCACATTACCCATTCCATAGTCGATTATACCTATCATTTTATATTTTCAAATTTTGTACCAAACCTCATTTTATTAATTACATTTTCTTTTGATCCTTCACCTCTAATATTTACAATTTTTAAGGCATTTTTTCCACAACAGACTATAATTGAATCGTTATCCGCCTTTGAAATTAACCCCTTTGGTCCATAATGAGTTTCGTTAATAATGATAGACTCAAGGATATAGTATTTTTTATCTCCAATGTGAGTAAAAGCGCCAGGATAAGGATCTGACTGAGACCTTATAAAATTATGAATGGTAATATTATCACCACCCCAATCGATTAAACCATCTTCTGGTCTTCTAATTGAACAATAACTGACATTATTTTTTGATTGAGTTATTCTATTATTGGTTTTATTTAGAATTTTTTTATAATTAGAATCCATCATATCTAAAGACATTTCTTCTACCTTACTTAGTAAGGTTGCAATTGTGTGGTTATTACCTATTGTTAATTCTCTTTGGTCAATAATGTCCCCCGTATCAACCCCATCAGACAAATAGAATAAACTTATTCCAGTTTTTTTCTCTCCATTTATTACTGCCCATACTAAAGGGGCAAATCCCCTATATTGCGGTAGTAGGGAAGCGTGAAGACCAATTAATCCGTTTGGGACTTTGTTCAGTACTTCAGTTGGGATAATCCAGTACCAACCAGATACGATGATTAGTTCAGGTTTTTCTTCATCAATAATGGTAGATAATTCTGATGGATTACCCAATACATCAATAGAGATTTTATTTTTGGTGGCAAAATTTTGAAATTTGTGGTAGGAACTCCTATTGTCCTTCGTATCGTCTATAGTTATAATCTTACAAATACTATTTTCATCAATTGAGTGTAACTTTTTCAGAATAGAGTAACCAAGTTTTTTTGAACCTATAAAGAATACTTTATTTATCACAGTATAGTCTGGAGTTTCGTTGAGTTCCATTTGTCTTCTATATATTTTGCTGTTTTTAATATTCCTTCTTCTAAATCTATTTTTGAACTAAACCCTAGGACTTCTTTTGCTTTTTCTACACTAGGTATTCTAATAGCCACATCTGCAGACAATGGAGGGTCAAAGACAATCTTAGATTTGGATTCTAGAACTCTACAAATAGTTTGAGCTAATCCTAAAATAGTCACAACGGCTCTAGGGTTACCGATATTAAAACTTTCTCCTATTGCTTTAGGACTTGTTATACAACTCATTAAACAGTCAACAAAGTCGTCAACATAACACCAAGCACGAATCTGGTTTCCATCACCATCAATGTGTATATCTTCTCCTCTAAGAGCTTTTTCGATAAAAATTTGTAATGCTCCATTAGCTGATTGTCCTGGACCATAAACATTAAATGGTCTTATGGTTACTATAGGTAATCCATACTCTGTTGTGTAAGCCTTGGCTAAGTGTTCTCCAGCTAATTTACTAACAGCGTAAACCCATCTTGCCTCTCCAGCGGAACCGGCCACAGTCTGGTCTTCTTCTTTCGATTTGAAAGCCATGGATCCAAATACTTCCGATGTAGAGAAATCAATTACCCTATCAGGTATGGTTAATTGTTTACAAACCTCAAGAACATTGGCGGTACCTAACATATTGACTCTCATTGTTTTTACTGGGTGTTTTATAACGGTATCTATACCGGCTATTGCAGCGGCATGAATAACAATATCAGGTACGTCAGAACTCATAGATACAAATAGTTTATCGTAGTCTAAAATGTCTCCTTTTATTATAGTTAAGTTTTTATGATTACTTAGACCACTTGAAGATAGTGTATCGCGCTCAAAGTTATCATACACAGTTATTAAATGAGTGTCAATTAATCTCTTAATTATTGTATTTGCAATAAACCCTGCTCCTCCAGTTATAAATATTTTTTTCATAATAATAGTTCTTTTTCAAATTTAGTTGCGACTGCTTTATGTGTTGATGTCTCGTAATACCATTGTAGACTTTGGTGAGCAAGGTCTTTTAATTCCTCTACTGGTTTTTCCAGAAAGGATTTAAGGATATCTCTGAATTGTTTTGGGTTTTCTCCTAAATGTATTACGGGACATAAAGAAGATTTGATATTTTTATTAGCGGATTTCATCGCATCAATAGTAAAATTATTAATTGTTGCAAAAGCAACGTTTCCACTCATAAGAGCTTCAACAGTGCTCCCACCAAAGTACCCCACTTGAGGATTAAATTCATCTATATAAATGTGGGCCATTTCTTTAATTTTCATAATTTCACTATTTGGTATCCATCCGGTTGAGGCATCCATTAACTTTTTAGTGGGTTCATATGATTCGGGAGTTATATACTCATACTCTAAGTCAACCCCATTTTTTTTATTCCATTTATTCATATAACTTACCAGACCACTTACAACCGCAGTGATTATATTTGTTCCTTTCATTTCTTTACTTGTTGGTGCGTGGAATATGGTAATTTTATTAGTATTAAATTTTTTATTAATCAGTTTAGTAATTCTTTCTTTCTCACTATCTCTATCATATGACGTATAAATCGCTAGATTATTCTGAGGTTTATAATTAGAAGTTAACCCTAATAAATTCAGGTCTTCCACACTTAAATCATTCCAGGATAATCTATGTAAATCTACCGCGTATATAATTTTATTAAAATGGTGAGACCCAATCAGATTAAATATATCTGGTTGGTTTCTGTAGACACTACCTGTGTGATAAAGATGTAGGTTATTGTCTCTACCAGCTTTGGTATCTTTTATTATGTCCATTTTTAAGATATTGGTAAAGATATCTTTTATAGTACCTAAAGATTCTTTAGGGTCCATTTTGGCACATTCTTTAATCGCTTCCAGTTGCCAATTCTGTCCAAACTTCTCATAATAATATTCTGGTTGATGGGTGATCTGAGGACCTTTTTCTTCACCTACAATTATATGTGAAGATTGTGATATCCATTTCCTAGCTTCAGTAATTTCTTCTTCATTTCTTTCCCACTCATCTTTTTTTTCGTTATATGTTAATAGGTCATAATCATGTTTAGTTTCAAAATCTATTGGGTGTGAGCATTCACATATAACTTTTGACTCAAAACCATCACAATGTTTATTAATAGCTTTTGAATATTCGGTCATACAATTAGCATAATCCTTGTAACCAATAAATGTAACTTTTTTTATATTATTCTCCATATACGACTTTTGATACTTCTTGTAATTTTTGGACATACTTCCAATACTTCGTTTCCCTTATATCGGTTAGGTCTTCTATTGGCCAAATCCAATTATTTCTTTCTCCTTCGAGATAATGTGAACCATGTCCTGGTGGTTCCCCATTTGCCCAAGCCTTTCTTCTCCTCTCTAGAGTTTCTTCTCTTTCTTCTTTAGTTTTGGTATTACCATAATTTATCATCATTCCTTCTATTATCCCTAATCTTTGGCCGGGAAAGGAAACGTCGTCAGCTAAGTAACGTAAAACAGGGTTATATTTGTGAATCATATTAAATTTATTCATAGTACCATAATGAAAATAAGTGTTAAAAGGGTCTTTTATTTCTCTTTCCTCTCCAGTGTTAAAAAAGTTAACACATTCTATCTGAGCAAGATTAAACCCCCTTCTATCCAAACGAGACAAAGCATCGTGTAATGGTTCAATAGTCACTGGAAATAAATCACAACCATTGTAGATTGCCCAATCGGGTTTCTCTCGGTGAAGGGTCTCCACAATATCATTTTGTAACACCCTCAAATCAAAAGAATCACCAGTATCTAATCTATGTGATGGGACTTTATTTTCTTGGAGGTATTCCCAAGACCCATCAGTAGACATATTATCTATGATATACGGTTCTAACTTATTTTGTTTACAGTATTCTAATTTTAGTGGAAGGTACTCTCTTTCGTTCCACACTGTTAATATACACATTACTCTCATTCTACTACGTTTATAAATTGTCCTATAATACTCCCCTTCCTATTATCACCTAAAGCTCCTCCTATAAAAGGAAAAAGCCTCTCTCTATAGTCTTCTTGGAGTCTTTCTAGTTTTTCATCACTTTTATCTCTTGTTTTACTTTCATAATGATACGCAACCGCGTCACTAACAAATAAATTTACTTTTCCCTCTAGCAACACACTAAAGTTCAATTCTGCGTCTTCAAAACACTCAATGTAGGTTGGGTTAAACCCACCCACTTTAATAAACAAATCTCTCTCAATTAATAAAAAAGCTCCAGTATTACCTACTACCGGATTAGTACCTTCTATTCGATGTCGATAACCTTGACGTAAATTATAATGAGTAATTTCAATTCTACTCATACCTCTATCACTTAACCACTCTTTTTTTAACCATAATAACATACCTCCATGTTGTACCGTGTTGTCTTCAAAATGAAGTCTCGCACCAACAGTACCAACCTTCCGTTTATTTTTTTGCCAAACAGAAACCATTCTACTAATGGCGTCATTAATTAACTCGATATCATTATTACAGAATAAAACTAACTCCGTATCATTCGACACATATTCATAAACTACCTCGTTATTTATTTGGGCAAAATTATAATAATCAAACTCCACCAATGTAGTCTTATCATTACTAGAACAAAACTCCTTAATTTTTTCTAGATTCGAAGGATCACTACCCGTATCCGCAACAATTATTTCGAAATTAGTATATGTAGTCTTTTCGTATATTGAGGTCAAACAATTAAATAGAATATCGATATTATCTTTTGTTGGTATTATTATTGAAAGTTTGGGTTGCTTCTTAATAACCACACGCTTTTTAGGGTAAAATACTTCAACCCCAACCTCAGAAGGTAATTTGTCTGAGTATCGTTTAGCGAAATCCAGTCTATTTTCTTCCCATTGTTCGTTTGTTTGACCAATAGATTTATGTGTGATTCTAATATTAGTAATTACCCCAACCTTAACACCTTCTAAATGGTTTGAGAAAGTGAAGTCGATATCATAGAAATGAAATCCACTAACCTCCTCATTAAATTGTTTCTTAATCTTCCTCCTATCAATGGCGAAAAATAATCCATCCAATATCACTACAGGGATTATATTTGTTAAAACTGGTTCAGAGTATTTTGATTCCCATGTTTTACCATCTTGAGAATGATTAACAATCCCAACCATATTACTTAGTGGTTGGTTTATGTCTTCCCACCAACTACCACTTTCTGTTAGTTTTCTTGTTCCAGCTAAACCAAGAATCCCATAATCTGACTCATTAAAATGATTTAATAATTTTTTACCCCATTTTTTGGCATTGAATATTATATCATCGTGGCAGAAAAGAATAATATCATTTGTGGACTCTTTTAGTGCTTTATTATAAATTTTTGTAAGTGATTCCCCATTAGGGTTTTCATAAGACAAAATTTGTATATTTCTAATACCAGAAGTTTCTTTTATGTGTTCTATATAAGACTCGTCTAATTTTCTTGTGCTAAATACTACTGTTAAATTCATTTTATTTATTACCTGTAGAACCAAGACCGGAAACCCCTCTCTCAGTTTTTTTATTATTATTATTATTATGTGTAAAATCTACAAACTCTCCTGTAACTACAGGGCATAAACAAGCTTGAGCTATTCTATCACCTTTGTCTATTTTTATTTCTTGATTACTAAAATTTGCTAGTATTACTTTTACCTCTCCAATATAACCTTGATCAACAGTACCTGGAGAATTAAGAACAAATAGATTTTTTCTATGGGCCAATCCAGAACGACTCCTTACCTGGATCTCAAAACCTCTAGGAATATCAAAACTTAGTCCGGTACCTATCATCTCTACTTCTTTTGGTTTGATAACTTTTTCTTCCGAGGACCTCAAATCAAAACCACTGTCCGACTTATAAACATACTCAGGGTTTTCATTTTCGGATTCATTAGAATATCCTAATGATACCATTATTTTTTCTGGGGTGCCGTTTATATTAGACCCCACTTCTAGAGTTGAGTTATAGTTATCGGTTGCGTCTGATATTTGATTAGCTAGTGACGATAACTCTTCGAGAGAGGCGTCGTCAGACAAAGAGTCATATTTGTCAACTAAATGACCGAAAATCTTTTCTATTTTATTTGAGTCTTCGTGATTTGACATAGTTTATAAATTTTTAACTTTTTTAATTATTTTAATTAGAGAACTTACATCTTTTTCACAATAATGTATAATTTCAGTCTTCTTATCATTATACCAAGATTGATGCATATTTTCTCCAGTTACCTCACCTTCTTTAGGTGAAGTTATTCCCATAACGGAAGTTACTAGATGTAAAGAAGATAAACCTTTATATGAACCAAAATTCCAAAGTTCCTTTGTATCCAAGGCTTTAATCTCCCAAGGTTTCGTATCATGAGATGGTAATAAAGACGGTGGATTGATGTTGTTAATTAACATTCTTTTACCTAAATAAGGTAAGTCAAAATTCTTAATGTTGTGACCACATAAAGTAAAACCAACCTTCTCTATTTTATTTAGTAGTTGTGTTACTTGGATAAGGTCGTCTATCTCATTACCACTACAGAAGGATTGTAACTTTTCTTCTTCTCCGTTTATAAACCCTACACTGACACATACAATCTTACCAAATTCAGGTAGTAATCCAGAATATTTTTCATATAGAAATTCACAGTCCTCATCCCCATCTTCGGGATAATGTCTTCTAAAATAAGAACATCCTATGGAATTCCACAAATCCCATAAAATTTTATCCATCTTTTTTAATTCGTTGGAGTCTTTGTAAGAACCTGCAGTTTCTATATCTAGAAACAATAATTTATTTTCGTTTATATTTTCTAACATTTTACAAATATACTATTTTTTAATTAAGCTTTTGTACCAAGACGCTCTTTCTTTAGTTACTTCTTTAATGTGGTATTTTTGGACGTCTTCGTATAGTTGTTCACCTAAATCCTTAATCATATTTGGATTATTGATGAGTTTTTTAATATTTTTATACCATTGTTTATGGTTTTTTGATGTTGGAATCAATAGCGAGTTTTTACCATCAACACAATCGATATTGTAAGGGCCAAAGTCCTGTGCGATTAGGGCTTTTTTATGAAAACCGGCTTCAATAACTTTTAATTGTGATTTAACTCTATTAAAGGTGTGTTCTTTTAAGGGGGCCAAAGAAATATCCATAAGGTTATAGTTTGTGGCATAAGTTGTGATTGGTTTTGTCCAAACTCTCCTATAGAAATCCCCACCATCGCCTTTACGTTTCTTAAATTCTAATAATGAGTCAATGTCTTTTTGTTCTTTGACTAGTTGATAGTCGTTTGTAAAAATCTGTTCATAATTGTACCACACAGACTCTTTTGGTTCTATTGATCTAGTGGTTTGTTCTCCAGTTACTGAGTTAATTTCAGTCATTGATCCCCTAGTATCAAAACCACATAAAACAAATTGAAATTTATTTTTTAGTGTTTGGTCTGTGGTGATTTTATGTATATTACCTCTAAGTATTTCTAGGTCGGACAAGTGAGAAGACCCCCCTAACCAACCAACCCTAACTAGGTCGGATTCTTCGGGATTGGATTGAAACTGTTTCTTATTTGGGTCTATTGCGTTTGGAAAGACCTCATGTTCTTATTATACTTCCTAAGTTCCTTGGCAAAAACTTCAGTAGTAGTTGTTACGTACTGAGCATTTTTTAGGTTATCAACTATTTTTTCACCAAGTTTGTGTTCTTTTATCATTGGGTAAGCGGGGTGGTCTTTCCCTGGGTCCCAATAATCGTCCAAATCCATTATAGTTATAATACCCCATTTCTTACAATCTTCTAATAAACGTAGACAATTCGCCCAATCACCCATTCCTCTATGGAAATGAACAATATCAAAACTTTGCCAATAGGTATCTCTATTTTTCCAAGGGTCATAATTAATATCCACCTTAAATTCGTTAGGGTAATATTTTTCAAGCGCTATGTGGGGATCGATTGACCTAAAAGAACCAACTCCTGTTCTATCTGACGGAACTACTAAGATTTTTACTTTGTTCATAATTGTATTTTTATCTAATAATAATAAACAATTAAAATAATTAAATCAAATAAACTACATATATTAAAATACTTAGTGAGGTAAATATATTTATCTATAGAAATAAAATACATGGCAATACAAAATTACTACTTTAATAACCTCGATGCTTACATAAGTTATGACTCTTTTTGGGATTTTAATCTTTCAGATGATGAGAGAAATTATAACAAAGAAGTTATATATAATTCATCGATAATGTACTATAGTGCAGGTACTACTACTTTTTCAGATTCATTCTATTCTTATAAATTACCTGTAGTAATGGACCTAAACGATCCCGAATGTTCACTACAAATAGACACTGTTACTAAAAATGATGATGGAACAATATCCAATAGAGGGACAATAACAAACCAAGATGCGGGAGATGGACCTATTAACCCTGGGACTTTTTATTCAGCAAATACCTTAGTCAGTAAGATGGCTTGGAGTTTATCTGAGGTTACTGATGGGCAAATAATAGATAATGCCGCTTTGT
>Ga0209091_10001183_pt1 | contig 23365 bp, 33 predicted proteins | sample ArcticOcean_MG_C_6_FD_187438 | JGI IMG/M metagenome (GOLD analysis project Ga0209091, IMG submission 187438) | Marine microbial communities from western Arctic Ocean - ArcticOcean_MG_CB8_128 (SPAdes) (version 2) | ecosystem: Environmental > Aquatic > Marine > Oceanic | place: Arctic Ocean...
ATAGTATTTGACACGTTATGTCGCACTCCCTTGTCAGCACACAATTCCACGTTAGTACCAGCATTGACCCAATATTCCTGTACAAGTTTTACCTTTTCCAGATGGTCAACACCAATAAGATCTTCTTTTACGTAAGACCCTTTCTTTGGAATGATAGGAAACGATACAACTACATCCGTACCGTTTGCACTCCATACACTGTCTTCTACCATGTATGGGTTCGCTTTTTGGATTGCCTGAGTTACCTCAGAATCCTTTGTCATCTGTACGTTGCGAATGTACATTTCTGAATGCTCTGCATGTATCCCAGATGCGGTTTGTAACAGTACACTTGCATTGCCCGAAGGTTTAACACAAGTAGTACGAGCAGCAGGGTTAATGCCAAGTAAGGTAGCAACTTCACGATTGACCTCCTTCACTATTTTTGCACCTTTTTGCAGAACTTTCTTATCGAACAATACGGTAGGATTATTCATCCATCCAGTTATCGAACAACCGATAAGTGCTTCTCTGTCAAAGATGTCTTTTGATATTTTATCAAGGAATTTGAAATCTGTATAACCCGCCTGTAGAGTTCCCAGTATTGCAGCCGCACGACACGCCTTATAGAAGTCTTCTGGAGTATGACACATACCACCATTGATCTCTGTTAGGTTACATCCTTGCCAACCAGACTTACCTTTTATCTGTGGAAACATTCCTATCTCAACACAAGGGTTTGTCGTGTGTTCTGTACTCTCAACGAAAACAAATCCTGGTTCACCGAACTCGCGTACTGATTCCATGATGTGGCCGAACTGTTCTTTCGTCGTACTATCACGCACGATAACCGCACTGTTGTTTGATCTACCCCGTTGTGGGTTGTCTACAAACCAGTTGCCAGTCTTTGCAGTCATCATTTCTTCATCATTTGGTGAGAACAAACAAATAGTCGCAGAACGTCTAACACCACCAGACAATACTGCGTCTGCGGCATGCATACAAATATCATATACATTGATTGGTTTTAGAGGTGTGGGATTGGTGTTATTCAGAACAATGTCCTGTAACATATGTTCAATCTTGTCTAGTGCAAGTCTTAGTCCGTCAGGGCCAGGTGCTTTGAATCCACCAGATATTTTTGCACCCCGTGGTCGCACTTGGGTGAGATCGAAGTATATCCGTCGTCCCTCATAGTCTGGATGTTTTGATTTGGAAACAAAATAGGAAGACATCAGAACGTCTACAGAAGTTGCCCATCCTTCAATGGAATCTTCTACCACATGTGTTTTAGGCTGTTTGTTTCTAACAGTTATCTTAGGTAGTTTTTTAACGTGATGTGCCTGTACAGAAAAACCTGCACCAGCACCACACAATAACATATAGAATATCTCACCAAAGAACTCTGCACGATCCGCATATGTGGACGTACAATTATACATTCTCATTTGGTGTTTTAGAATCTGTTCTCCACCGAACTGTAATGCACGTTGGGCCCCAAGGACTCTTTGTTCCTTGTATGCAGAACGTGCTTCGTCTACGTATAGTTGTAATCCATTCTGTCCGTCATTTTTGTCTGCATAGTAACCTTCATGCATTCCCATTACGCGATCTACCGCTTCATCCCATGTTTCGTATCTTCCCAATTCATCGTTAAAACGTGAATATCCATCGTAAAATTTTGCTTCCGACAAAAGTTTCCTAGTGTCAACATGTGATGTTGCCATGCGTTTTCCTTACTATATGTTGTATATTGATTTGATTTCTTTGTATTATATAGTATATCAGGGTTTTTGTAAACCCCTAATACTGTGACAAAGATGCGACATTCTGACCCATTATAAGAATAAAATAAATTATTATTCTAGAGGTAAACCAGCGTCATCGGGTGCGTTGGTTAAACTTTCCTCATAATAGAGTATGATGTCTTTCTGTTGAAGAATATATCTACGCATATCAGCAATGTCCATCGCAAGGTTTTCATACCCCTGTGCGGATATTGCCATGAATGCAAGTAGGCCTTCTTCTTCTTTAAACTTGGCTAGGAATTCTTCAAGGTTTGCCTCAGATACAACATACCATCTAACATCAGTTAATTGTAACTGTTTAGGTCTTGCCTGTATTGGTATATTCTGTTTGATAATCTGTGGTTGAGTAACAACAATTGGTTCACTCTTCCTTAGACTCCCCAGACACCCTGTTAGCGTTAGGATCAGTATCATTCCTAAGACCGATGAGTAAATCTTTGACTGCATTATTTATTCTTCCTTCTAGTTCATATGGTTCTTCGAGTGCTAATTTTAAGATGTTAATCTTCGCAAACTTCGAACGTAAAGTATCACTGTACGCCTCGGCTTTCTGTAAACTCAACGTCAATTGTTGGTTAAGTTCTTGTGCCCTGTTTTGAGTAGCAAGCATTTCTTTTATTGTCGCATCCTTTGCTTCGTTTGTGACAATAAGTTTCGCATTATTTTCTCTTAGTATTCCCATTCTCTCTTGTGTATCTATATAGTACATATAACCACCATATCCTACAGCACCGAGAATACCCATTATTAATAAGAATATGTAAATTTTTAACATTAAGTATCCATAACTGATCTGAAACGTTTTAACAATACTGGTTTACCAGCTTCTTTGGTAAACCGTTTATCTATCGCAACGATCTCTTTTATTTTTTTGTCTTTTCTTTTCTTCTTGAGAGTCTTTCTCCAACCCATATCAGGCGCCATGTCTACACCACCTTGTGCGACTGCGTTTGCTGGTGCGTCTTCTTTAATGAATTCTTCTTTCATACCCTTCATCCTTTTTATCCATGCAGATGCACCTTTAGACTTGGGTGGTACTTTGACCCATTTCATCATTGCTTTATAGACACGCATAGATTCTCTGTCCCACGATGCACCTTCTGAATTATCCACGATATACATTCTTGTCTTAAATATACCTTGGAATGCACCTATGTTCTTCTGCACGTCTGCCCATGCTTTTGCAACCATTTTGTCTGGTAGTTTCCTTGGTCTTGCTCGGTTTCTATCCATTGCAGTTTCTTTATCAGTATTGACAAATATCATAGCAACCTCATAACCCAGTCTCTTCAGATCATTTGCCTGTGTCTTAATCTTATTGAAGTCTTTACCCGTACCATCGACAACAAGTCCAAGTCTCCCTTTGATTGCAAGACCCATTTTCTTTACTGTCAAGGCAGATGTACTCTTACGTATCTCTTGACCCTTCGGTGAGAATATGTTGTCAGGTGTCATTTCAAGTCCTGCTTTTTTGAGTGCCGCTTCGAATGCATCGTCTGAGTTGATTACTTTAAATCCGAGTGGTGTTAATCCTGTCTTTCCTACTATAAACGATTTGCCTGATCCTGGCCCACCAGCAAGGAACACTGCCTTGAAAATTGCAGGATCGTTGACACCTTCGTCGATGTGTACAAATTCAGAGTTATTCATCTTAGTAGTTCTTCCGCAGTTATATACACTTTTTGTTGCGATCTCATGTGTGTTGCTTCATATATGTTTAAACCAAAGATGTCTCCCACTGGAAAACATTCCTCAGATATTCTGACTTTATCTTTTGCGTTTACAATATCATCACAGGTGGTGTTTAATACTTTCTCATACTTGAGAGAATACACGCCTGGCGATAGTTGTTCGTCTTCTAACATAAACCACTTACTTTCTTCTGCAAGTAGATCACCCTGATCAAATCCACATTCAAGTAAAGACTTCTCAATCTTTGTCTCACTCACACTAAACTTTTCTTTGATTAGATATAAAGCAGCCGCATATGACGCAATCCGTGAAGAACCGCCTGGCGCCTTTGCCATAAGTTTCTTTACATTGAATACAAGTCTGATAAATGGGGTGTAGAAACTCGCATAGTTCTCGCGATCTTCTATTTTACTAAAAGGCGGTTTGACTAGTCTTTTACCTTTTTCATCAATAATACCTTTATCGAACGCTTTCGTTTTATTAAACGGCGTTACAAGTAGGGCTAGAAATCTAAATGTGTAGACTAAATCGCCTGCTGACTTTAAAAATCCCATTATATTTTCCTTAGTATCTCTATAACATGTTTGTCTTGGACTACACCAGTGTATTGGCTATTGGTAATATATTTTAGATAGATCAAAAACGGTTTAACTACCGTCCAGTGATGTTCATCTAACTTTAGATCCAATAACCGCAACGCTGCGTACATTCCAAAGACATTAAAAACTATAATCAAATGGTTTAGTATTAACCGTTCGCTTAGTAACCCCTGATCGACATATCTATTGACCAGACGTTTAATATACTTAAATCGTTTCAGATCACCATAAAATTCTTCACTATCAATCCCCATCGGGGTGTAGTAATGTTTCACCGCAAACCTAACGATATCTTCCTTTAAAAGAAAGTCGTCTTCCACAATATCATCTTGCATAATTATTCCATTATTATTTTAACATCTTCGCTATTTGTTTTGCTTCTGATGCTGGTATGATTATATAGTCACCTGCTGTCGCTGCGGATTGGCTTCTTAATTGTACTAATTGAAATGCCTCTTCGCCTCTAATATCAGTGTATTTTCTTACAGAGATATATTTGGATTTACCTACCTGTGTTGATAATGGTGGATTAATAGCTTCACCTAGACCTTCTGCGTCAGCAGTAGAATGACCAGTACCTTCTGGGCCTTCTCTATGACTTTGATCACCGCATTGGCATGGATCACAGTTGCAATCCACGCATTCACAGTTTGGATTCACTTCCTCTTTCACCTGATACATATTCTGATAGGCAGTTGAGAGTTGTTTCCACATTTTAGTTATCCTTTGATTTCTTAGTCATTTTCTTAAATGATGCGAAGTTTAACTTGTTGGATTTTTCAGCATCGACTGCTGGTTCTTTTACCGCTTTATCAAGTTGATCTTTTGCATTGGGCGCAAGACCTTCACCAGGAGGTGATGATGGGTTGTCAGAATTTTTACCTTTTCCAGTAGATGCCGCTTCTTCAACATTACCTTCTTTTTGTTGCCTCAATTCATCACGCGGTTTCGCGTTACCTGATGTCTTTGCTTTAGGTTTACCAATTGAATTTGTTGCCATAGAACGAGTCTTTTCCATATCAGACATTTCAGAAGTTTGAACTTCAGTTTCTTTTTTGTTGCCTTTGGACTCAGAGTTCTTACTGATTGCTTTTCTACGTTTGTGTAGATACTCATCAGAATCGTCTGTATCACCATCATTGTCGATGTCTTTATCTTTACGATCAGCAAACTTTTTCTTTGCCGCTTTTTTATCGACTTTATCCATGCCATCACCATCATCTGATTTGTCGTTAGACGCATCATTGTTTTGTTGAGCATATTTGTCAGCTGCTTTAGCAATACCTTTAACTGACGCATCTTTGCCTTTTACAATTTTAGGGCCTTTCTCGTCAATTTTCTTGCTTTCTTCCATCTGATCTCGCATAGCAGCTAATTTCTCTGCTTCAAATTTTAACATTGCTTCTGCACGATCTGCATTTTCTTGACGCATCTTTTCTTGCACTTGGGCATACGCCTCACCCATTTTTTTTATTTCGTCGTAGTTCATTTGTTTCTTCCTTATTACATCCATATTTGGGTTGCGACTGCCCCAGCGAACGCTATTATAGCGACCCAGAACAATTTGTTTATTAATCCCACTGTGTGAGCATTATCATCTACTTTCTTCTCAATTCTATCTAACTTCTCCGAGAAACGATTCATACGAGACCAAGATTCATCTCTATATTTCTCGTAATTACCTAACTTCTCTTCGAACCTTGCCATCTCTACCATAGCATCGGCAATCTTATCGACTTTTTGTTCGATACGATTTAATCTTTCTGACTCTGCCATTAGCACTTCCACCTTCTACGTGCCGCCTTGCCACGTTCGCCTGTCCATCCTTTGCTTCGGGCACAGAATGATTTACGTCTACCAGCATCTTTACTGCCAGGCTTTGCCTTACCAGTGACAGCGGTCTTTAACTTACTGCCAGGATTCTTAGCTCGATATGCTTTGACTCCTTTGGCGGTCATGCCTGCACCATCATCAGTATCTAGAAAGTTACCAGACTTTTTTGATGTAGATATGTCTTTATCTTCAATATATGATTTAAACTTAATCATACCATTACTTTGTCGATCATTTTACCAGCAACATAGTCTGGTAATATTTTTTCTAATGACTTACGTATATCTAGAGATTTCATTGCATCTTTTTTAAACTTATCAGCAAAGGGTTTCATTATCCGATCTTTTTTCATATTTGATACAACGTTATCAATCTTCATTGCAAGATCTTTCATTTTACCCTCATCAATATCTAGGGTTTTTGGATAGTTCTTATCTCCTGGTTTTGCTTTTGGTTTACCTGCGGCACGTCGTTTGCGAATGTTATCCCACAGTCCAGGTTTTGCACCTTCTTTGATACCAGAGGTTTTGAGTAAACTTGTAATTGAATCTGCTGACATACTAGGATATTTACTTTTGATTTGTTTTATTGCTTTGGGCATTGGTGTTTTTGATTTAACCAATTTCTTGGCCAAGTTCTTTGCCTTTGGAGAAACAAACCCTTTTACGACGTCCGTATCCTGATCAAAGTCATATCCTTTTGCCCAGTCTCTTCTATTCCCACCAGTGTATTTCTCTTCAACTTCTTCTTTAGGCAATCGGAAGTTTTTTAGTTTTACTTGTCGGTCTTTAAGTTTAATCGGTTTTACACCATACTTCTTTGCAACTTTATCATATCCACTCATTGGTTTACCGCTACCTTGACGATCTTTTTTAACAATCGCTTTAGCTTCGTCACGCAATCTTGGTTCTCTGCGATTCTCTGATGGTTCTTCCATCTGTAGATTACTAGGATCATTGTTAAGTGGATTGTTGTCTTTATGTCCAACGTCCATACCCTTAATCGCATCGTCACCCATTATTCTACGTGCAGAGTTCCTTGAAGATCTATTTGCGATCTGTTCTGGTTTTCCCTGATAGTTATCATATTCCTTACGATAGTTACGTTCGTCAAGTTTGCCCGATTTTCTCCACATAGAGTTTGCCTGACCAGCATCCATAACCTTTTTACCAAGTTTGGTAAGTTTACCTTTCTTATCGTACATCAGATTAATAAGTTTCTTATCCGCTGCTGATAATTCATTGATGTTTTCAACAGATTCATTTTTCTTGTCTTTGTTGTTGTCAACTCTGGAAGGTGCGTTTAGTGCTTTCTTTGCGGCAGGAGATGCTTTGGCCATTTTAGCAAGTTTGCTTAATCGATTTAAATTCATTGCTTCCTCTACACTAGAGTTAACTTTCTTTGCAGTAGCAGGAACAGTTCTTTTCTTCAATTTTACTACATTGTTTGTTGATGTCGGACTTGATGATGGTGTTGTCGAACTTGATGATGGTGTTTTTTTCTTTGGTTGCCCGCTATTGCTTTTCATTGCCTTATAGTCAGCTTTTTTCTTTACGTTTGCTTGCTTTGTTTTATGAAGAGCCATTTTATTGTCGAGTTTTGTACTTTTCTTTTTTGCTCTGGCCAATCTACCTGCTACACTAGGATTAATTCCTCTTCCTATCGCTCTTGCGACTCCTCCTAAGGCTTTGCCGATAATGCCTTCATCAGTCTCTGTTTCTGTAATAAATTGATTAAACTTCATAAAATTTTCTTTTAGGTAAGGTTGTTGAACATTTTCTGCTTGTACATAACCTCTTTTCTTAAACTGTGGCCAGTCTTTTGCATCAATGGTTTTTACTCCACCTTTTTTGTTTGGTAAAGTAACCATCATCTCTGTGTCTTTATTTTTCATCTGACGTGCTTCGTTTGTACCACTAACCCAGTGTTCTGCTGTTGCTGGAGCACTTCCGTCATTTGTACAATCACAGTTTGGATCGATGTTACCCTTTTCACAACCACAATCTTTGCAATGCATTTCATTCACTGATTCGTTATTAGATGAAGAAGAAGATGCTGCTTTTTTTACTGCTGAACCAACTGCTTTTCTAGCTACCGCTCTAACGATGATCCCACCTACGGCAGCTGCAGGATTTTCTTTTATATTTTCTTCCGTATGGAGCATAACATTAGGCATATTACTTAATAGTTTTTTTGCTTTATCATAATCTTTATCTGACACTCCAACCATTGTTTTATTCTTTTTGAACGCTGATTGATTATGACTGTGTTTTATGTTTGCTTTTGTTAATGCAGGAATAGGCGCTAATGGTTTATTTTTTACTCTGCCACTTGCAGCTTCCGTTACCACAATCTTGCCTGCTATAAATGTACTGAAAGTTTCCATTAACTTAATCCTTTGTTTGCTCTTTTTGTGTCTGTGGTTCTTGCTCTATCCAACATACGATCATGTTTTTTAGCATCTCTACCTTTTTCTCGATCGATCTTTGTCTTTACGAGTTTTTGTGCTCTTTGTGCTTCTGATTCCTTGAATGCTTTGAAAGAAGTATATTTCTCTTCTTTTTGACCAGGCGTGTTTTTCTTCATCCACTTTACACCGTCGTCTTTGCCCCATTCGTATTTGTATTCTTCTTGGGTTGATTTCTCTACTAATTCTACTGCGTCCAACCACTTACGTACCTGTTGACCAGTGTGTAGTTCTACCACGAGATAGTTTGATGCACAATACTTAACTGTTCCTACTTCTTCCGTTTCTTTGATAACAACTTTATCATCAACGCCATATAGATCCCCTGATACATATGCTTCCCTAGTTTCACCAATAGATTCTAATTTGATGTGACTGTGGAATACCTTAGTCTCTTTTAGACCCATAGAATTTCTTATTGTATTGAATAGTTTCTTACTATCTTTGTCACCATATGTTTTAGGTAAACCCAATACAAAGTTTGCGTATTCGTTGTCTGCCGCTGCTTTACGCATCTTAGACGCAGACATACCCTCAACACCTTCTGCATCTGGATCACGTTGACCAGCAGAAATGACTTTAATATCTTGGAAATTGTAGAATCCGTGACGTGCTTTCTTGCCGTTGTACTTGTTTAATAGAACGTCAAACTCTCGAAGTCTGTCTTGTCCTACAACCATAACAACCTTCACAAAACCTTCTTTGTAAAGTGCAGATGCGATCTCCATTGCATTACGGAGTTTTGGTGCCATTATAATTGATCTCGCATGTTTTGGAAACATCTTACGTGAGATCTTAACTTTTTCTTTATATCCTAATGGATTTTTCTTTGCGTCCTGAGACTGAGATAGGTACATACGATATGGATTAGACCCTGCCAATGATGACAGTTTGTCTAACACTTTACCGTGTCCAATTGTGGGTGGGTTCATTCTTCCAAAAGAAAAATATACTGCACGATCTTCCTCTACAAGATAGTTTTTAAACGAATGCATCATTATCCAGTTCTTCTCTTCCCAGCACCGCCCTGTTTGCGAGCCATATCACGTCTACGTGCAGTTTTAACACCCAGTTTCGCAGTCCTACCCATTCTTGATTGGAATGATTTACCCGCTAGTCTTTTCTTTATCACGTTCTTTTGACCTACACTAGTAGGTGCTGATCCGCCTCCTGCCTTCTTAGTAAAAGCTCTACGTGCTGATCTTCTTGCACGTTTCTTTAACCTTCCAAGTGAAGCGATTTTCTTCTTTTGAATCTTCGAACCAATCTTACGACGATTGCGATACTTGATCGCATTCCGACGCATCTTCGCACGTGTTGCAAATGAGAGAGTTTTGGCTGCTTCAGACTGTTCGTCATCTTCTTCTAACTCGAAGTTTTCTACGTCTTCCACATATTGTTTAAATTTAAACATCGTTACCTTCCTGGTTTGTCCCATCCTTTAAGTATATCAGGCGAAAAGTTGTTGTACGAGAATTCCATCCTGTCAACGATCTTTACCGCATCACCACCAAGTCTATCTATTGCAACGTATCCTTCAGGCCCAGTTGTCTTATAACCAGTTTTTGTCTTCACGAAGGTATCTACATTAGATAGTCTATTGAGTATATTTATCAGTTTTAATTTCGCTAAAACTATTAATTTCTGTAAATCGAACATCATTTTAAGACTTTTCTTGTTTTGTTTTGAAAAGAACTTCAACATTTCGTTACGTTTTCCAATTTGTACTGACTTACCCTTTTCAGTTTTTCTTTTATCGGCTTCTTTACCAAACAGTTCGTTGATGTGTCGTATCAATCCATCTACGTGTCTATTAGTATCTTTAATGATCTCACCCTTACGAACAAACTTATTACCATAGGTTTCTATAGTCTGTGCAAGTGTCTGATCTTTTTCTAACTGTCTCAGTGTAGTTCCTGATATCTTATTAAACATCTTACCCATTTCAGATATGTATCCGTCTACTAACTCCGTATCACTAGCACTCATTGTATACTTTGTCAAGTCTCTTAACATTGCGTCCTGAGACCATACATTACTTACTTTCTTGAGTTTAGATACATCTACACCGTATGATGCCCTCATTGTTTCGAAGGTTTTTCCTTCGTAGGTGGTGTGCCAGACAATCCCCAGTTTCGCCTTTTTGATTTCTTTGGCAGCAGAAGTCCCATCGGGAATAGCATATATAATAGTATTAGGGTGAAAGGTGACATATGATTTTCCTTTTATTTTTGATTTACCCACATCAGACTTACTGAAGAGAAAGTCTCCTTGAATGACCCCCTTGATTCCAATAGAAGGGAGATATCTGAGTGCATCTTTGAGCTTATCAGCAAGATCACCAGAAGTATCAGCATCGACGTCACTTGCAGACTTGTAGATCTTAGGATTTTTGTTGAAGATCCCTTTTTTTGCCACAAAAAACTGACCATCACTCGGATCAGTACCAGCAAAAATAGCAGGAGCGCCATCCCATTTAACACTGACATTTCCATCTTTCTCTCCTCCGAGCATTTTTCTTAATTCACGCAGAGCGAGTATGGCTTGTCGTGTGCCTTTAACTCCACCATAGAGAACCTTGTCCTCAATGTGAGTCATGTGTGTATTCTTTTGTTCTGTTATAAAGTCTGCAAAGTTATCCATTATGCTAATGACTTTCCTCTTGGGTTGGGTACATAATCACACATAATATGTGACGGTGTTAGACCACCCTGTTTGTTTCTTATATTGAATTTAAATATGTACAATGGTGAAACTACTCTGATATCAATCCTTTTGGCTGTGCCAGGTTTAGGATATAATATTTCAATACTTTCAATCTTTGCCGCTTGTCTCAATCTACCAGCAGTCATTTCATAAAATTCTACTTTGTTCTTCTTACGATGCACCATGTAGTAACCCATGCCTATACCTGTAAGAAGTAGTCTTTTCAGTGCAGCTTTATTTGCATTAGTCGGTATCACAACATTCTTAGGTGCGTTTCTTTTTGCAGTCTTTTTATCGTATTTGGTAAAGATCTCTATAAACCTTTTTTCGTCTATACCAAACATTTTTAAAAGTTTCTTACCATCTGCATTATTGATTTTACCATCTTCAAAGTCTTTGGCTGGAAATATTTTTCCCACACCAGCATTAAAGAATGTTACAGTTCCACCAAATTTTGCAGACAAATATATTTTTCTATTACCGTTTATGGTCACTGTTACGTCTGTAACTTTGTGTCCAATATTTAATTCTCTGCCACCGATTACTGCCTTGGCATCACCGAATACTAAAGGTCTTTTTGTGTTTGCAGTACCATCTAATTGTACTTGGATTGTCTTCGCGTCCTTTAAAAAATCGTCGTGCATTGCTTTCATCATATCTGGAAATTTAAAGTCTGCATCTGCACCTTGTGCAATATACAATTGTATATCTTTGACGATCTGGTGTTCAAACGCAAATCCTTTTGATTTAGATCCACCACCACCTCGTGAACCATTACCAGCAGATAATTTAAATCCAGATTGTTTTGATAAGGCATCAGCATCTATATCATCAAAGGCAACCCTTTGAATTTTTATTCCTTTTTCACTAGAACTTGGAGATAGTGCTAAAGGATCTTTTTTACCAGATTTTTTCTTTACGGTAGATAAAAGTTCTTTTACCTTTTCCTTCTGATTATCATCTAGATGTTTTATTGCATCAACATCTTCATCATTCTTAGGAATAATGTCATATGCTTCTGAAAATATTTTAAATCTCATTATAGTCTCCGAATCGTTACATCTATTTATAATAAAAAAAAGGTGGAGAGTCAACCCCCCCACCTCTTTCCTCAGAGAAACTTTTTATTTATTAAACCCAGTCTAATATAGTTCCAAACTGGTCTACTTCTTTTAGTGCAAAAACCTTAAACAAACTCTTCGGGTTTCCGTTGGTATTCTTGCCCCATCTATGTGCTTCTTCTTTCGAGTCGAAGAACTTAACTTCTCTGGTTCTCAGATCAACGTCATTCATTGCTTCTGTGCATTTAATATACTCTATTCTAACCATGTAACTGATTCCTTCCAGTACCCTCTTCAAGTGCAGATCTTTCTGATTCTAACTGTGAAATTTTCTCACTTGTTATTTTATTCTGCATTTCACCAAGTTCACCTTTTGCTTCATACAATCCTATCAACTGTTCAGTGATCGCAATAATTCTATCAACTCTTTCGTCGTGGTTATACATGACACTCTCTTCTGGCCCACATATCTGACACCATCATCATTGCAACACCACTACAGTACCCAATCGCCAACATTATAATCATTTCTATACTCATACTCTATTCCTTTTTCTCTAAGTGCGAGAGAACCACTACTTCAACTATCAAACCTCGTTCGAGGAACTTTAACATGATCTATCCATCCTAAAAGTGATTCTCTCTATGCTACTAATATACCATATACAACTAGTATTGTCAAATGATTTTTGCATCTTTTAACTCTTTACGTAGCATATAAGTTTCATATGATGCATATATGTCACTCTTTGGTTTCTGACTATTTGCCATATCAACCAAACTTTTCAATTCTTCTGCACGTTGTTTCAATTGTGACAGATGCATAACGGGCCAGTGTGGTGACCCATTTACTGCTTCATCTAAACAGATTTTTACCTCGTCTTGTAAAAGATCTATTACACGTTCAAGGCGACTCCACGTCGCCTCAAACTCAACCATATCAACCATTTCATGCGACATTTGCATACTCAACCGCTTTTTCAGCAGCTTTGATTTTACGTTGTTGGTTCGCACCAAACCACTGACTGTGAAGTCTAGTATCTTTGTTACGTCCTTGAACGTGATCTGTATGATACGTCACAGAGTTAAGTGCTTGCCACCAAGAACCTTCTGCAAAGTTAGATCCAGGTTGTGTTTCAATCACATCGTGTGCCGCTTTTGCCATACGAGATAAACTGTCGTATGTTGCTTGTTTTGGTAGATCATCTCCACCTGATGTTAATGGGAATACTTCACTGTAGTAGTTAAGTAACTGATCAGCAGTAAATCTCTTGTTACCAAGGAACTCTGCCATATCTCTATATTTACCGAACTTCTCGTGTGCAAGACCCAGTGTTTCTTTCACTGTATCCGCATTAAACTCTGATCTGTGAGATAGTTTAGTTCCAACTGTCACATCTTGTTCTAGTGACATTGTTAGTGTATTGTTACATACAACACGGATTGGAGTAAATCGTATATCGATTGACTTACCGTATGTGTGTGGGTTTGAGAATAGTAGATATGAATCTACCTGATCACCACCAAATAGGTCAAATGATTCTTTAACCTTTGCAAGTGCCCATACCATTTCTCCACCTTTCAGTGAACCAGCAGTATGCATTTCCATATCACCAGAGTTAACAAAATCTGAGAAGAACTCAAATGCTGTTTCATTCTGTACAGGATGCCAGTTTTCACCTACATTGGTAAGTATCTTACCGTCTGTAGAACGTACTAACGACTTCTGTCCTGTTTTGATTTTCTCACCGTTGTGTTCGATGAATGATTCGCGTTCGTGAACTGTCCAGTCACAACCAGACTTCTCCATCATCATCATTGGTGTTAATTCGTTGGAGACTTCCACTCCTAGGCCGTGCCAAGGTGTTTCACCCGCATATGCCATTGTTTCTAATTCATGTGCCATTATATGACTCCTCTTATCTAATATATACAGTATATATGTATTCAAAACAAAAGTCAAGTTGTTTTGTAATTAAAATAAAAGTGTGTCTATTCTGTCACAGTTGAGTTATATGTGATGTTTTGTTCTTTTTCCCTGTCGTCTAACATGTACTGAGATCTGTATAGATTGTTTACATCCATTACCTCTTCTAGAACTGTAAGACTTCCTTGTGCAAAATTGGCAATTGCAGCGGTATCCTTGGGGAAACACGATCCACCAAATCCTTTTTTACCATCAAAGCCAGGCACCTTGGTGTGTCCATTACCAATACGTTTGTCATATCCGACCGCATTTGCAACTACTGAGTACCTACTATCATATCTGTCGAGAAGATCTTTGAACTGATTGAACCAGAGAACTTTTGTTGCAAGGAATGAGTTGATTCCATACTTGACGAAACTTGCTTCCATTGGTGTCATATAGAACACCTTGCATGGACTACACTGGCTGTACTGTTGATATACACGTTTTAATTGTTTGGTGTATTCGTATTCTCCACCCATGATATGAAACTTGGGGTTGATAAACTCTTCGAGTGCCGCTCTCTCGGTAAGGAACTCTGGATTGTATACAATACGTTCACTACCTATATGTCTAGTTGTGAGTTCGTCTATAACGTCTGGTGTGACTGTAGATTTGATTACAACCATCCCAGTGGGCATCTCCATAACCTCTGCAACAACCGATTGAATGATTCTGTCATCTATTGTACCATCTTCACTCATAGGTGTAGGAACTGAGATAAAGGTAACGTCTGGTGCAAATGCTTCTAGATCACTGACGTGAGTACCATATTGTGGATCGATAATCATCAATTCAACGTCATTAGTATTGAATCCATACTCTATTGCTTTACCGACAAATCCATGTCCAACTATCGCAATCTTTTGTTTACCTTTTAACCTATGTTCGCTCATTCCCAAGTCCTTGTGTTTAATGGTAGACATCCTACGATATGCAATCTTCGTATAAAGTTATGACAATTAAATGCGGTGTGTCTCTTAGTTGTATTAGTGAAGTAAATTTTACCCTCTTCTAGATGATATGCTTTATCACGCAAAAGCATCATGCAATCTTCGTTTGTATCTATGGGCAAGTGAATCCGTTGTGACCAATCCTTGTGATATGTCAGTACACTCCGTGGTTCCTGTATCATAAGTCTGGTTCTATGTAATTTAAAATGTTCCATAAAAGAATTGATTATGGGTGCATCAAACAATGGATATACAAAAGAACATTCCCATTCTTCCGCACCTTTACCCTTTGCTTTTCCAGCTGCTTCTTGACTATATTTGATGCCCTTCTTATCAGGAGAATCGCTTTGTAAAGAAAACTGTGTCCAATTGATCAGGTTTTTCTGTTCAGATCGATACTTGGTTATTTCCTGTATCTCTTCTTTTAGTTCGGCTAAATCAAACTCAAAATTATGTATTTGAAATATATCATTTAGAAATGTAGCGTTCACTTTTTAATATCCCCCATGTTTCTTTCCAATGTGCAACTTGGAATGTGTATCCGTTAGTCAACATTTGCACTCTTTGACCAATCTCAAAATCGTTTCCACCCATCATAGTCATATCCCCAAAGAACAGTATTTTTGCGTGTGGTTCAAAGTCGTCAATGATTTGTTCCTTACCCTTACCGACTGGCATAATGTCCATACCAGTTTCGCCTGCTACTTGGGATACTATACCATATTTGTCACCATAAATCAAGTTAAATTCTTCAGAAATTTTCTTTCTTTCATTCATAAGGTAATCGTGTTTTACATAACGTTGACGTTGATCAGTAGTTGCTTTTCTACCAAGGATACTGAAGTTTAGTAATCCTGGTCGTTCATCAAAGTGCCACCCTGTAAACGGCCTCCATGCACTTTGGTTTAATTTACTTTCAAGGTATTTCCAAGGTTCTTCTGGTAACGTCCAATCGTTGTTATAGACGTTCCTACCGTTCTGCCATACAGAATTGCCTGCACAGTTGTACACTCGGTTTACACCTTTGAATAAGGTCTCTCCAATTTGTTCGATTGTTTTGGGAGCATCACTGCCTGTTGCGAGGTAGACATCATTGATTAATATAAAATTGCAGAACCATTCGTGGAATGATTCGTCCATTTTACTTCTACTTGGTGTTAATGTACCATCTACGTCGAATATAAACTTCATTCTAACCACCAGTTTCCATCTATTGTATTCTGAATAAACTTTGTATACTTTTTGTTAACTCTGATACTTTTGTCTTCTACCCAATGACCTTCTGTCAACATAAAATCGTCAATGTAGTAATCTACAAAAACAATACCATTTTCTGCTTCTATGTCTACTTCTATTGTACGTGGTATCCAACTATTTATACTCACCTCATAACTGCCTATCAATTGGCCACTTGGATAGGAGACTCCATCATACGTGATTGTATCCTTTTCTTTCCATAGATCCTTTAATACTTCTAAGTATGTTTCATCTAACCATTCGCAACCTGTCGAATTATTCTCCAATGATGGTTTAGGATCGGTAGATCCTTTGAACAGCCTGATATTACAGGTCAGAACATTTGGCACAATTTTAGTTGTCGCACCTCTAAAGGTAAGACTAATATCTTCTTTCCAGATATTTCTTCCTATGATTTCGTGAAAGATCAATTCTATGTCTAGATGCCTATGATCTAGAGATGTGTATTTTTCATTTACAAAGGTAACTCTGTCAGAGAATCCCATTTCTTCTATAATATACTTTCCTAGTTCAAATATACTAGGATCTTTTTCGTATGCATATATGTGTTTTGCTCCATGATGTAATGCCATGAGAGTTAGAATACCTGTACCGAAACCAACATCGACACATACTTTATTTTTTGATTGTTTTAGTAGTTCCCAATACCATTGATTTCGAGGTTTGTCGAATATCATTTTTGGATAGTGACCTATTTTCCAAGGTGCCATCCAAGGGTGCAACTGTTGTATTTTATTCTTCATTATCATAAGTAGTATATAGGTCGTGAAAATAGGGGTTAACCAAGACCCCCGACGCGACTATTCAGTGTCGAACTTTTTTCCAGATAGATATTTTACCTGTGGTTTTGGTTTTATTTTGAATAACTTCATAAGTATTTCAGTGATTTTATCCATAATAATAAACCTTTACTTTTTTAGAAACTAAATGCCATTCCAATGGTAACGTCACTGTATTCGAACTTGCTAGTTAAAGATAGTTTTGAATAAGCAGATAATCCACCTGAGATTGGCATAGTGCCTTTGATTGAAGATCCTGAGATCGCAATTGAGTTACCACTTGAGTAAGACCAATCCATTGCTGGACGAACTGTGATACCCATTACTGATGCAGTTACTCCTACGTCACCTGACCATGCTTTTGCTTTTACCGCATACTCTACTGATGCGTCTGGTTTGATTGATGACAGTAATCCGCCACCTTCTGCTTGTGCGGAAACTGCTGTTACTGCAACTAATGCACTTGCTAAAATTAAACTTTTCATGTTTTTTTCCTTGTTATGAAAATGATTGTACGACTTTTCTGTTGCCAAGTAAGTCGTCAACTCCGTTAAATTAAGCTGCTAGAGCGAATTCACGTGGTGCAAAGTTATCGTTTGCATTTGTAGTTTTGTTCCAATTACGGAGAACAACCGATAGTCTCCACTTCCCTACAACGTATGTCGATTCTATTTCTCCCCCATCAAATACACTTCCAATCATCCGACCCCAGTGTTCCAGTGTCGTCTTTTGGTGTTACAGCACCACGCACCTGTAAGTACGATGGAAGTGTATATGGTGGAGGAGATGGGTACTGCCCCCATGTCCATTCCGTTTTCAAGTTGTTTCGTCAACTATGTTAATACGACTATTTAACCATAAATAATCGTCTGTGTCCAGTATATAAATCTTTTTTAAATACACTGTGATAAAATAGTTACACTAAATTATCGTCTGTTCCATATTGAATATAGAACCCATACGGCAACTAATCCCATTAGCCCTTCTGAACCAATGCCTGCCATTATGCTTGACACGTTACTTATCACGCTCATGTCACCCATGAATGGGATTGCACCCATACCGAGGACTTCTACAATGATTGCTAACGCAGCAATGCTAACACCGAGGTCTGCTAATCCAGACGCCCATGCTTTTACATTTGCTATTACTTCCATACTAAATCCTTTCATGATAGTTAGTATGAGATTATTTATATAAAATATCGCCTATACGCGGAAATCCGCGTATTATTCTGTTGCAATTATGTTACTATAATCACATGCGATTCTGTGTAAAACTCTGTTGGGCATTCCTTCGAATTCCCATCTTTTGTGTATACTCAACCACTGTTCTGAGAGAACTACATCACCATCTTCCCAGTCGTGGTGGTATGCAAACTTTGGTTTCAATACATGTTTCTTGACTTCTTCAATCAAGTCTTTGAAGTCCACATCTGACATACCGTCAATACCAAACATTTGTAGGAATGGAAAGTATATACCTTCTAGTCCAGCCGCATTCTCCATGACTATTGGAAATAGGTTTTCTTTGTTCACATGTTCGTTAAAGAATTTACTTGTACTGTATTTACCACTCTCATATCCAAAGTATGCCTTCTTACCCTTTAATCTATCTCTGAGTTTCTCGGGCATCTTCCTATACGCTTCGATCATATTGATCCAAGACGTCCTAGAACCCTCTGTACCTTTCTTACCGTACAACCATATCAATGGCATACGTTTCTTATTCGATGGTTGATTTGCATGCCAGTCTAATGCACTGACGTGGCCAAACAAGCCTTCTTCTCCGTGTTTATCCTTCTCCCCAGTTACTCTGAGTATTCCATCCTGTAGGGATATGTGTTTGGTGCGTTCGTGAGTTGTACTCTGAACCTTACCTAACTTTCTACAGAATGCAAGTTCCTCATCTGGTGTTAAATCTTGGTCTTTGAAGACAACAACCATCTGTGTCATTACAGCCGATCCAATTTTTGTTATCTCATAATCAGTTAGATCTTGTATCCTACCCCTGACAATAACAGTCCATTGGTTGGGGTGGTATTCCCATCCCCATCTTTCTATAAGCGTCATACTGCCACCAACCCATCTTTCTACATGCGTCATACTAATCTATGTGTTATTAAAGTCTTTACATTGTACTCTAGATCTGCTATTGTACCATTGTTATCGATGAGATAATCTGCCATCCAAGGTTGCATACTATTACTAGTTTCATCTTCCTTTTCTAGATAGTCTGATCTGTCTACCCAGATTGCATAGTCATAAACACCTTCGTTCTTCATAGAAGACCATTCGCGTTTATTTCTCAATCCACAGTATATGTCAAACTTCTGGAATATCTCTCTGCCTAGTCGTGCAAGATCCGAACCACAATACCCTGATATCATTTCATACCATTCTTGTCTGTGGTTATGTCTGTCTGCATAACATTCCTCGACAGTCTTGTATCCATACTTTTTGGATAATACTGGAAACATCACGTGGCCAGCACAGAACTCACTGGAAGACTGGTAGTGCAAATCCATCTCTTTGCATAGAATCTCTGACACAGTATCCTTACCATGTCTCCCGTGACCTATGACAAGTAGTTTAGGTTTGGGTATCTCAATACTCAGATTGTAACTACTAGAACCATCTGCGTTATACCATTCCCTACTTGCTCTGGAATCATCGTCAAGCATGTGTCAATTCACCTGTCAGTTCTTCTACTCTTCTTTCAAGAGAAGAAATTGTAGTGTGTATGTGACCCGTTGCAGTAGGTCTTATTTTCGTTTTAAAATGCTCTATCGTTTCGTTTAGAACACGAATAGTAGCAACTAACGCCAGAGTTGTTTCGTCTTTCATTGCATCTTCCTTTTGCTTATAAATGTCTGATAGAACCATTGTAACATGTTCGTCTGGATCTGTCAACCCACTCATAACAAACTCCCCTGTTTCATTTTACCATCCAATTTCTTTATTCCCAATGCCCAATTCTCTGCGGCATCTTCAATAAAATGTACAGACTTACCTTCAAAGAATTCAGTGTAAAATACGTTTTGATTTTTATCATAATAATCTACATAAAACTCTGTGGTTTCTGTGTCAAATTTAACCACCGCTCTTTCTTTAAGATCTTCGTTTTTGTAATAAATTGATATTTCTTTTATCATGATTCTTCCTCTATTTCATATATTAAATCATCTCTCAAGTCTCGGGCGAGTTGATCTTTTGCGGTTCCCTTACCACTTGTTTGGCCGTCTGGGCCACTGTGAAATTTGTATGCAAGTGTAATACGATCACAACCTGCGTATGCCGCATGCCAACAATGATATTCTGGTTCTGCTTTTGCACCGAAGTAATAGTGTCTACACGCCCAACCTTTTGTATCCTGTACTGTAACAATCTCATCTTTGACAGGATCGTGATATCTGAAATATCCATCACCAGTCCTAGACCATGTGAATAGAATTTGATATGCTGGAGCGTTCCAGTTTGTGTGCCAACCCACGTGGCCACCTGTTGGATAGTAGTTAAACAATGCAGCTGAGTGTACACCCAAAGTTTCCGCGAATCTCATTCTAACTAGATCACGAATACCACTCCATTTTTTTGGATCTTTATCTGCCATTCTAGATACTGGTTGAGAGAAATGTTGTTCTGGAAAACCTGAGTGTACATCACCCATTGCCATTTGTTTCTTCAAGTATTCATCACTACAATATAACTCACCGTTAGTTACCGCGTCAGCAGGATCACGAACCCAATATTTTTTATCGTCATATCCATCTATACCAAAAAATATATCAGTAAATTGATCAAGTTGTTTTAATAGTTTCTTATTTTTTATTACAACTTCAGTCATTATAACTCCTTTACCAATGGAAATATTTCTGCAATTGCTTTACCGCATTCTATTGCAAGTTCCATATGTTCTTTCTGTGTTCCATTTGCAGAACGTAATTCTATGTAATGTACCCACGAACGTAACGTACCGTTAACATACAATGTAGACTTGGTATTACCTTCTGGTAGAACTGATCTAGCCTGTTCCTTTGCGATACCATTATCTATCGCCCATTGATATGCTTCCTTTGCAGCAGTGATTACTTTGTTCTGTTGTGCAGACCACAACATTTGCAGTCTGCTATCATGCGTTTCAACACTGTTTTGCCTGTTGGTTTTATCCTGTAGTCTTGCTTCACGTAATACAAATGCGTCATCCATTTCCTTGGTAGGATCTGCGTATCTCTGTGAGAACTCTTGAAACGAGAATGATCTGTGACGTAGTAACTGACGTGCAATATCACGTGTAGTCTCTACTTCCATAGTCGCACTTGCCATCTCTAGAGGTGACCAGTGTTTGTGTTTAATCAAATACTTGATTAGTTTCTCACTAGTTTCTGTATTCATTTGATTGGCTGGATTGGATACCCTTGCACAGTATGCAATTAAATCCTGTGCGGATTCTAGTCCTAACTGTTGTGTGCGTGTAAATGCAATTAGTCGTGCTTTCATAGTTTGAAATCCCTAAATTTGTCGTCTTCTGCTTCTTGACCCTGACCAAAGTCAGACTTGTCAAACGCTGGTTTATCTTCTACTAAGTTCTGTTGACTTTCATCTGCGTCAACCAGTCGCATCTTAGATCTATCTACCCCGACAACAAAACGTTTATATGTGTTTAAGTCATTGTATCTATTCTTCAATTGTTTGACCATTATTTGACCTAGAGAATCTAGTTCTTCTGATGATACGAGTGCGAACATGAAATCGGCTGTTGCGGGTAATCCAAAAGACTCACTCGTGTCTTCAAGGCCAGGATCGCTCGAAGAGAAACCACTCCTCGTCGTCTGCGTTGCAGAGAAGATCGGTAAGTCAAACTCGACTGCCAGTCCTCGCATTTCTTCCGCAATTGCTTTAATGTACGTGTATGAATTGATCGATCCCCCCATCGCTTTCATCCTTGCAGATGAACAGATATTTAGGTAGTCAATATAGATGACATCTGGAACAAACGACTTCTTCAGTTTCAATTCATTTAATAACGCACGAAAATGATTAGCGTTTGCAGCTCCAGTGGGATACTCTTTAATGATCAGTTGACCATTAGTTTTTGTTTTGATTTCATTTACTTTCTCAGCGAACATGTTCTTTGAGAGGTTTTCTATCTGATCTATGGGTATGTTCAATAGGTTTGCGTCAATGCGTTCTGCAATGCGTTCCTCTGCCATCTCCATAGTGATGTACAAGACGTTTTTATTGTCTGTAAGGTTTGCAGCCGCACAGTGACACATGAACAACGACTTACCAACACCAGTACCAGCAAGTGCAATATTGAGTGTTTTCTTAGGCACTCCACCCTTGGTTATCTTGTTGAAATAGTCTAGATCAAATGCAACACGTTCTTCTGTTCTGTGATAGAACTCATACCGTTCTTCTGCACTTGCGATATAGTCGTGTCCTACATTCGTATCGAACGAAACACCCAGTGCCTTTGTCAAGATATCTGGTAGTGCATTCTTACTCAGATCCTTGTGTTTACCCTCAATGATGGTTATAGACTCCATCACCGCATTGAACAACGCACGATCCTGACACCACTGTTCAGTAGTATCAAGTAACCAAGCTAGATCTGATTCATCCCCCTTGAACAGTTCAGGCAATACTTCTTGAGCATGTCTGAACTGTTCGTCGGAGAGGGAATCTGTTTCGTCAAGTTGTACCTTGAACGCATCTATAGTCGGAAGTGAATTATACTTGTGTACATATTTTGCAACCTGTTTAAAGAGTTGTGTATATACGCCTTCGAAATATTCTGGTTGTATAAACGGTAGTACACGACGAGTGTATTCTTCATTATTCAGAATATTCCTGATAACAAGTTGATTAAGATTGCTTGACATTCTTTTCCTTCGAATCAGATGTTTCTATTATGTTATATAATACATCACCTGCAAACATTTGTAAAGCGGTATTTTCGGTTGTTAGAAAAGAATCTGGTGTAGATACTATTTCAAAGGAGAATTTGACATTATCCGTGGTGGTGTCTGGGGCCAATGCCCCATACTTTATAACCGTTTCGGGAAACTCACCTTCCAGAAATCTTACGTGCCATGCGTCTTCTCCTGTTGGAACTAACTCATAATCGACATTTTCTTTCATTCTTCATTTCCATAAACAACGTTATGTGTATTATTCACACGAATAAAGGTTGTACATTTAGACAATGATTTTAAATTCTTTGCACCTACATAAGTACACGCAGAACGAATTCCACTTAAAAT
>Ga0209091_10001184_pt1 | contig 23363 bp, 19 predicted proteins | sample ArcticOcean_MG_C_6_FD_187438 | JGI IMG/M metagenome (GOLD analysis project Ga0209091, IMG submission 187438) | Marine microbial communities from western Arctic Ocean - ArcticOcean_MG_CB8_128 (SPAdes) (version 2) | ecosystem: Environmental > Aquatic > Marine > Oceanic | place: Arctic Ocean...
TTTTAAAATTAATATATAGCTACAGTAATTACACAAAACATAAATTAGCAAAAAATCAAATAAGTATTTATTATATTTACAGAGATTAACATGTTATTATATTTTTCCTGCCTTAAATGAAATTCTGAATATTTATAACTAATTTCTTAATATAATGTGTTTTAATCAACCTTTAAAACACTATTATAAATAATATAAAACATTGAAAATAAAAGAGATAGCCCATAAACAAAAACGCACACAATAAATATTAATGTAATAATAATTTCCTTCCTTCTGGAACAATAATCTTTTTATAATTTAATTAAAACTTATAAAAAACATCAATTTATATTCTGGTATTGTTCTAGTGTTTCGAAACCTTAATGTTAATTACTCTTTCCGCATCAATTGGTTTTAATAAATACAATTATGATAATGGTATATATAGACCAAGCAATAAAATTTGAAATTGTATGAGTTTAATCTCCGGTAACTAATTTTAGTTTTTTCTTATTAAAGATTAATTGTAATTAAAAAGTTACTGGCAACCTTAGTTCAGATCCGTCTCTATTAATTAATACCGTAATGGTCATTCCAGGCTCTATTTCTTCCAATCTCTCCATGTATTCATAAATATCATTGATTGGCTTTCCGCCCATGCTTTTAATCACATCTCCCTTTATAATACCTGCTTTTGCTGCCGGTCCATCTGGCTTTGAAATTCCATCAATCTCTAAACCCTTCTTTGTACTTCCGTAAACTGGTACTATTCCGAATGTAACTTTGAACTTTGTATTTCTATTCATCCGGCCTTCTTTTGGACCTGCTTCAGTAAACACGGGCCTTTCAGATAGTCTAGATAATTGAAAGGTGATATCATAAACAAAATCTAAGATATCTTTTTCACCTTTCAGGTTAATTAGTTTCCAAGAATCCTCCGGTGTGTGGTATTCGTTATGGAAACCTGTAAAAAAGAAAAGCACAGGAATATCTTTACTGTAAAAAGCAGCATGATCACTTGGCCCATATCCGGGCTTAGTCATATTTATGGTAAAGTTTCGACCGACCGACTCCCGGTTAAGCAAGAGTTCGAATAATGGAGAAGTACCAACCCCGCCTACAGTTATTGATGAATCCTTCATTCGCCCTATCATATCCAAATTAATCATGGCTACTATATTTTGAAGATCAACCAACGGATTTTCTGTAAAATATTTAGCACCCAATAATCCTTTTTCTTCTGCGTCAAATGCTAAAAGAATAACGCTCCTCTTTAATCGGCTTTTTTGGGAAACTAGTTTTTGGGCTATTTCTAAAAGACCGGCTGTCCCTGATGCATTATCATCTGCGCCAAAATGTATAGCTGATGTATCTGGTTTACGTGAACCGGTTCCGGCCCCACCCATTCCAATATGATCAAAGTGTGCCCCTATAACAACATATTCATTTCTGTATTTCCGATTCCCGCTTTGAATTAATCCCACAACATTGGCTGCTCGAGTTTGAATAGGGTTTAAATCAACGGAAGCATTGATGGTGACAGGTAATTTAAAAGCGATCGACTTCAGGGATTTGTTCATGGTTTTCTGAATTCTTTCAAGAGTCCACCCATCTGTTTTAAATAGTTCATCTGCCATTTCATTTGAGATATGTATTGCTGGAATCCCGGCATTCGAATACCCCGCAATGTATTTCAATGGATGTATATCAGTATCTTCCATTTGGGATACATAAATAATACCTAAAGCCCCTTTGTCCCGAGCAACCAGCATTTTTTTGTGAAGTCCCGAATGTGGTGAGTATAAAGAATGTTGATTATTTCTTTCTGGACCGTGCCGCATGACAATGACCCATTTCCCCACTACATCCAACCCATTATAATCATTCCACTTTAATTCTTTTTCGTCGATGGAAAATCCATATCCTGCAAAGACAGCAGACGCAGAAACAGTCTCGTTTCCTGAAAACCAAAGTGGCATATAATCACGCCCGGTCACAAGGCTATCACCATCAATAATCAATGAATTATTTTTACCCAATTCAATCCCATCCGTGATGTTGAATGGTTGGACAAACGACCCATTTCCCCCACCGGGCTGTACACCAAAAGATTTGAAATGACGAATTAAATAAGAGATTACATCTTTCGATTCCCGAGTTCCGGGATAACGGCCTGCTCTATCTTTATGTGATAAATACCGAATATGGTCCATAATATCATTCTCGTTGATAGATGGAGAAGACCCAGATCGGTATGTGCCGATATTTTGCATCTGTATCATGGCCAAACCAAGGAATACAATTAATATATAAGTGTAAAGTGAATTGGTGTTGTTGTTCATAGCGTTTTAAAATTTAAGGAAAAAATCGGAAGACAAAGATAAAGGAATTAATTTTATACCATGAAAAATACTGTCGAAATTACCGTAAAACCAAATTACGTTCCTGAACGCTCAAACCCTGTTCGCTCATACTATTTTTTTTCATATCATATTACCATCTTGAATAGGGGGAATAAGCAAGTCCAACTTTTGAGTCGCTATTGGCATATCACCGATGGGCAGGGTAATACAGAAGATGTCCATGGACCCGGTGTGATAGGGGAACAGCCAAAGCTGCTCCCAGGTGAAAATTTTGAGTACACTAGTTTTTGCCCCCTCCCAACGCCAATGGGATTTATGGAAGGAAGTTTTCGAATGATAGATGACACCGGAAACGAATTTGACGCAATTATAAAACCTTTCCGATTGGTAGCACCCCAAGTTTTGAATTAATTTTTTAAACCAAGCCCAAGAAGATCAGATATTTTGAAGGCAATATCTGTAATGGACATGGATTCGATCGAACCTTTTTTGACGCCGCGCCCAGTAGCAATATAGCCAGTTTTTAATATTTTACGTCTTGGATCCCCACCATGAGACCCGCCAGATTTCTCCACAATAAAAGGTTGATCGGTGCTGCGTACAAATCCGTATCCATCATTGGCCAATAAGACGAAATCTGTTTTTCGCGATGCCCAAAGTGCGCCATTCATATGGCGTTGTTCTAATATTTCAAATGCGTCCTGCTTGGATAACAATAATCGAACTGTTTTCTTAAATTCTTGATCAGTAGGATCTTTAAGCCGCACAAAACCAGACCCACCAGAACCGAGGCATACTACTTTCCAATCAGAGATAAAACCATTCTTTAATGTGAGCCAGCCCTCTTTTTCAAATAAACGATTTAAACTTACCTGTTTTTTATAATTCCTAAATCCATGGTCCCCCGTGATTATGAGCGTTGTGGATTCCCATAATTTGTTATCATCTAAAAAAGCGACGATATTTCCTATCAATGAATCCATGAACATAAATGCATCTTTAGCTTCATTCGAATGTTTTCCAAACTCATGTTGGATAAGATCGGTCTCAATCATGTGGTATAAACTTAAATGAGGTGCCTTCCTGGAGAAGGCGTCCATGAACACTTCGTGAAGCAACAGGTCTCTATTGTATCCTGATGGATTGCCATCTTCTGGCACTACCCTGCGTACTTTTGCTGATTCCAAAAACGATTCCGGTCGGTCGTGTTTTCGCACAAGGTCGATCGTTGAGATAGTGTCATTGACTGATTTTATTTCCGGGAGCATCCAGTCCATTTTTGCTCCAACCGATACGGGCCAACTCACACCCAGGGTGACCAGCCCATTCTGCTCTGCTTTTGTAACGACCGTTGGTACTTTAATGGAATCTGCATACCAATACCAATCAACAAAATTATTTTCGGGCTTAAAAGGCCGATTGTTTACGATTCCGTGTTTAGCCGGCATAACACCGGTGATCATAGATGTATGAGATGGATATGTTAAGGATGGAAACACAGTTTGAACATTTGTGCAATATTCTCCATCTGCCATAAGCCGGGTCAAGTTTGGAAAACCTTTTGTATAGGTGGGGTTGTTTAAAATATCACCGCGTAGTCCATCAATGGAAATAAGTATCACTCTGGGCTCAGACCAATTTCCCGTTGGGCCGCCGCAGGAGATAAAATATAAAATAATAAATATCGAAAAAAATTGTCTCATAGAAGTACGTGTAAAACGATAATAATTACCGGTAATTTAAACCCATGGAAATAAGTCGTACTAAAATAATTGCTACAGTAGGACCCAGCTGTTCAACATTGAAAATAGTCCAATCACTCGTTGATCAAGGCGTCAATTGTTTTCGTGTAAACCTGTCTCATGGAACCGCAGAAGATAAACAATCATATTTTGATCTGATTAAATCCACCCACCTGCCTTCCGGGGGGCGTCCAGCTATCTTGGGGGATCTTGCGGGGCCCAAAATTCGAGTGAGTGGCCTCGAATCCGACTATGAATTAAAAGAAGGGGATGTTGTTACCATCAGCAATGAAAAGATGGGCAAAAATGTCATTCCCGTTTCAAAAGGTGTAAAATTTCAAAAAGTCGCTGCGGGTGCACAGATATTAATCAATGATGGTCGCATTGCATTGGAGGTTGTAAAATATATTTCAAATTCCACACTGGAATGTCAAACAATCATTCCCGGCACTGTGGAAAATCGCAAAGGTGTCAATTTCCCAGGTGTGGCTCTCGACGTTCCCAGCCTTACAGAACAGGACGAACAGGATCTCGAATTAGCGTTGAAAAATGGTGCAGATTGGATTGCACTTTCTTTTGTTCGATCTCCTAACGATTATGATCTGGTTCGTTCTCGTGTTCGAGATCTCGGTTTTGCTGTTCCAATTATGGCAAAAATTGAAAAATGGGAAGCAGTTCAAAACTTAGATGGCATCATTGATGCATTTGACGCGGTCATGGTAGCCCGTGGAGACCTAGGTGTGGAGCTACCTCTTGAGCGTGTTCCATTGATCCAAAAAGAAGTAATTGATAAAGCCAGAAAAGCCGGAAAGCCCGTAATTATTGCCACTCAAATTTTAGATTCAATGACCGATCGACCCATTCCAACCCGGGCAGAAGTCAGCGATATTGCCAATGCAATTTTAGATGGCGCTGACGCGCTGATGGTTACCGGTGAAACAGCTATGGGCAAATTCCCGGAAAGAGTTATTAAAGTGTTAACCAGGGTGATTGAGGAAACGGAATCATCCATTAATTATCAGGACTATTATATCGCTCGGGGGAAAAAACATCTCAACACAGCACAAGCAATTAGTCACGCTGCATGTTCGGTTGCCTATGACCAGAATATTAAAATTTTAATTACCATGACCCATAGCGGAAGTACCGCCAGGATGGTGTCACGATATAGACCGGCTGCCCGCATCATTGCCATGACGCCTATTGAAGAGATTTCACGCCAACTTTCAATTGTGTGGGGAATCACACCGATTGTAATCAATGAATATAATTCATCGGGTGAAATTCAAGATGTTGCCAATGCAGTTTTATCGCGTCAAGAAATTCTCAAGAAAGGAGAGAAATATGTGATCACAGGCGGTGTACCTGTAGGAGTACCGGGAACAACAAATTACTTATCCGTTTTTAAATTAGCTTGAACAAATTTTTTATTTAATCGAAAAAAGATATTAGCAAAAAATGTTTAAGATAAAATTATTTTCTGCATTTATTTTTACGACCTTTTTAATAGCCGATATTCCTCCAGGATATTATGATGACGCCCAAGGATTAGATGGGGAGCCATTGCGGTTGGCTCTACACAATATTATTGATGACCATATTCCACAAAGTTATAGTTCGCTGTATGGTCATTTTCAATCAACTGATGCAAAATCTGACGGGACTGTTTGGGATATGTATTCTGATGTTCCCGGTGGAACACCGCCCTATATTTACAACTTTACAAGCGTGGACCAATGCGGGAATTATAGCGGGGAAGGAGATTGTTTTAACCGGGAGCATTCTTGGCCAAAAAGCTGGTTCAACGAAGGCATGCCCATGAACACGGATCTATTCCATATTTATGCAACAGATGGCTATGTGAATGGTATGCGATCCAACCATCCTTATGGGGAAGTAGAAAGCACAACTTGGACATCGCAAAATGGCAGCCAACGTGGAAACATGAATTCTTACAATCACAACGGGACAGTTTTTGAGCCAATTGATGAATATAAAGGAGACTTTGCACGAACTTATTTTTATATGTCAACGCGTTATTATACTGAAGATTCCGGGTGGGACGATAACGATATGGTGAATGGTTCAAATCTTAAAGACTGGGCCGTAGCAATGTTAATGGATTGGCACCTACAGGACTTTGTAAGCCAAAAAGAAATTGATCGAAATAATGCTGTTTATGATATTCAAGAAAATAGAAACCCTTTCATTGATCATCCGGAATGGGTAGGCTGTGTTTGGGGAGAATGTGATTCAGGCACTGAAAACATCCCGCCCATAGCCAACGCTGGACCAGACCAGATTGTTGCTGAAAATCAGCTGGCAACTCTGGATGGATCTGAATCATATGATGAGCAAAACATAGACCTTTCTTATATATGGACTCCCCCCATCGGAATATTACTGAACGACACGACTTCATCCACCCCTAGTTTCACCACACCTACAGTGGATGACTCAGTCAACTTTATTTTTGGATTGATTGTATCTGATGGAGAACTCAATTCAGATCCGGACTCAGTAACCATTACAGTTTTTCATACAAACGTTTCCCCCGTGGCTTATGCGGGGCCCGATCAAACCATCGTGGAGAATGAACTGGTTATTTTAGATGGAACAGGATCATCTGATTTCGAAAATGTAAATCTCTCTTATTCTTGGACAGCGCCCGTTAATATTGAATTAGATGATTCAACGCGATCCATGCCAACTTTCATTTCACCTGAAGTTAGTGATTCCACATTCTTATTATTTACGTTAATCGTTTCCGATGGGGAACTAGAGTCAGACCCAGATTCTGTGATCGTAACCATTTTGAATTCATTAGGTTTTATATCTAATACATTTCCGGTAGAGTTTGAGCTTCGCCAACCTTTTCCCAATCCATTTAATCCAACAACTACAATCCAATTTAATGTTCCGGCCACGGATACACGACATGTGATTTCTCTAAGAGTCTTCGATATAGCCGGAAGCATGGTTGAAACGCTGGTCAATGGCACAATGGAATCAGGCCAATATGAAATTCAATGGGATGCATCACAGCATGCCAGTGGTATATATTTCTTGAAAATGGATTCCGTCCCTTCGACAGGGGAAGGACGCGGTTATATAAAAAAACAAAAAATGATTTTGATGAAATAACTTTGTAATTAAAGGGTTTTTATCCTACGATCAAATAAAGTTTGTTTTTATATAATGTTGAAAATTATTCAATTACCTAAATGGATCCATCGGCTGATTTTTATTTGTTTTTTGGGAGGGGTTTCCATGGGAGAACCTAATACTCAAGCTACATACATTACTGGGACCGTTATAGATTCCACAGATCTTTCACCGCTTGAATATGCATCCATTTCTGTGATTAACTCCGGGACTAATTATAAGGTAATGGTCGGTGGCATATCGGATGAAAAAGGTGCGTTTTCTATTCGTCACACGCTTGTTGGTCATTACACAATAGAAGTAGAATATATTGGGTACGAGACAAAAACGTTTCCTGGCCTAAGGTTTTCTGATGAAGAAAACCACACAATTGATGTGCCCCTTGGAAAGTTTAACCTTTTACCCAAAGTGTTAAAACTAGAGAAAGTTGATGCCGTCGGATTTAAATCTCCTTTAAGAGTTGGGCTTGATAAAAAAACATTTACTATTACAAAATCAGAATCAATTTTAAATCAATCTGCAGAGGTAGCCTTAAGGAAAATCCCATCGGTGGATGTTGATATAGATGGTGTAATATCCATAAATGGTGATCAAAACATTACGGTGTTGATCAATGGATTAAGATTAAGCGGGACACATGGTGAAAAAAATCCGTATCTGGATTTAATTACAACCGGGTTCATTGAAAAAATAGATGTTATTACTAATCCTTCTGTTGCTATGGATCCAAATGGTATGGGCGGTATAATTAATATTATTTTAAAAGATGATATAGTAGATGGGTTTCATTCATCAACTTCATTAACGTATGGAAACCACAACCGGTATAATGGCTTATTAAGACTATCATATAAAAAGAGAAAAATGGAATTTGAGTTAACAGGATTTGGAAAATCAGATTTTTCCGCCTTGAATAGTGAGCGAGAATATGAGTGGCAGTATGATTCCTTTAGCCTGGGAAGCATCCAGAAAAAATCCACTACTGGAAATATACTAACCGGCGGGATAAACCTTGGTACCACGCTAACTTTTTCAGATCGGAATATCCTTCACTTAGGATCCTTTTTCACGGCCTTTAATCATTCATCAAGAGATTCAATTCACCACAAGTTACCGGTAGAATACCATATGACATCTAATGATAATAAACGCGGGTGGAACCTAGATGCATCTATCATCCACGCATTCAAGTTTTCTGATGACAATTCCTTAACAACAACAGCTGCATTTGCCCAATCCGGAGAACACCAAAAAGAGATTAATGATCGAAATTCAAATGGAACCGGTCCCGATGATCACAGCCATATTTACCAGGATGATGCCATTGAGACAAGAGAATTTGAGTCAGTATATAAAACCCAATCTCCACGGTTTGGAATAATTCAGGGCGGCACATCTTATCAATCTTTGGCCATTAACAGCGAGTTAGAGTATCTCCATGCTCCTTATGGATTTGATTTTAATGAACAGGTATCTTCAGGATATTTTAGGGTTCATAAGTCATTGAAAACTACGCTTAGTTCCTTGAGTGCCGGTATACGCATCGAACAGAGGAAAACCAGCACGGGCGTTTATGATATTGAATTATCCGACAGTCACCAACACAGTGATACATCGAATGTTTTTGTTTCCTTGATTGACTCATCTATTGCCAATTCGCCCCCGGCTCAAAAAGTACTTTATTTGTATCCTGAATTGAAAACAGGATTTACATCCATGGATAAAAAACTTTCCATAATCATGAAATACGGACGCCGTATTAACCGAGTAAAACTAGCCATGGTAAATCCATTCCCGGTTAGCATGATAGATGAATATCATGTTAGAAAGGGGAACCCGTTTTTAAAACCGGAACTGGTGGATATATATCAAATAAATTTTTCTTTCAAGTTAAACACAAAACAACACCCCATGTTTACCGGAAATATTTTTTATAAGGATATTCAAGATTTGATTCAATGGTATGATGTGGATTTTGTAACTATCAATGAGCAGTCCTTCGAAATATTAACGGCAGGCAATGTAGCAAGGGGGAAGTCTGTTGGGTATGATTTTGCCTTATCTCTTTCACCAACAAAAAATATCCGATTGATTTTAGATTATAATAATTGGATCAAAAAAACCAGCGGAGAAGGGGAAACAGATCTTATTGGAAATTCATCAGGCAGTATAAGCGATGCTCAGATTAGGATTGCAATGCCATGGAAAGTTGATTTTGAATTATGGTACCGCCGCTATGGAAAACACAAAATCCCCATAGGCGAAATTGCTCCATACTATTATGTAGACCTGTCGCTTGGAAAAGCGATTATAGATAAAAACGTATATTTAACATTATCTGTCCATGATATGTTTAATAGCCGGATCATGGATATTTATACAGAACAAGCGATTACTAACCCAACCAGCAGTGTAACCTATATACAAAAATTGAATGCGACAAAATACAATGAGCAAAGGCTTATCTCATTGGGTGTTCAATTCAACCTTAGTGCATTCCCCACCTTGGGTCAATCCAAAAGAGATAGGATAAATAAACCAGATCGCTCGGGCGATATTGATGTAGATTATTAATACTAACCATGATTTTCTTAACAGATAAAAAGAACAAATAAAAAAACTCATCTAGAGACTTATTTTCTTATTTCTATTTATCATTGGCGAAGTTTATTATACATAATTAAATTGAAAAATGAGAAAGATGAAATTTGTTATATGTATGTTATTGTTTTTGAATAGTTGTGCACATCTAAAGATTAAATCAAATCAGGCATATCAAAGTAGCGATGAAAGTGATGCTAGCGATGAAAAAGTAGAAAAAATTTGGTTAGAATATTTTGATATTTTAAATAATGGTGAATTAAAAGATGTGCTCTCTTTTATGAAGCCATCAGTAATATTCACGTTTAACAACCAAATCATTGAAACCGAAGATTATGATCAATTGCTTTCTTTACTTAAACAATGGAAAAACAATAAAAATAATAAAGGTATTTACATTAAGAACCATAGTATTAGCTCAGCTAAGGTGGCAGATGATTTTATAACTATAGTTGATGTTGTTCAGGGAGAGTATTCTAATAAAACTAATAAGCTAATCAAGGAAAAACGCACATTTTATTATTTTCATCTTGTGAAGGTAAAAGGTTGGAAAATATATATGATCACCAGTGCCGCGTTGGAAAAATGAATTGGAACTAAAATTCAATATTTATATTTTGGTTTTTATTTAAAGCGGTTTTTTTCTTAAAGATTATAGGCTTTGTTTTGATATGGTTTATGTCAAAGTATGTTTCTAAAGATTTGATATAGTCTTTTTCGGTTCCAGGCCCAAAGCCAGCCATTCTGTCCCACACCTTTCCATTCGTATCAATAAAAAAAGTCGTAGGCAAACCCTTAACCTTAAATGCATCAGAAATTTTACCTTCTGGATCAATTGCCACATCAAATTTAAAATTTCTTTTTTTGACATATGGCTTAACTTTATTTATGATTTTTGGATTGTTAACATTAATAGCTAATACTTTTAGACCAATATTTTTATAATGATTATTGATTTGATCCAGATAGACCATCTGGTGTTCGCAATTTGGTCACCAGGTTGTCCAAAAGTCAACAATCAAGGGGCCATCCCCAACGTATTGTGATAGCTGTGAATATTCACCATCCAACATTCTTAGCTTAGCTTCAGGAAGTTCTGAGACACGTGTTGTGTCTCCATATGCCACGGAAGTGATAAAAATTAAATTTATTAAAACAAATGCTTTTCTAACTTTTTTTGCCCCCTGTAATAAAAGGTGGTTGCGTTTGCTGTCTATTTTCCAATTCTCAAGCTGCGTATATAAAGACCGTTTCAATAGTATCTCCGAAGTAGTGTAATAAAATTACAAAATAATCCATAAAAAAGTGTAAATAATAATAAAACTAATCTCAGGAATAGCCCAAATTATAGTAAAGATATAGCATGGGTAAAAATGCGACATATCTAAAATAGTCAAATTTAAAAAATATTTATTTTATGTAGGTAGTTTTGCTTGGTTGTCCTAGAAATAGACACCACCGTAAGCATTGTTTACTTTCTCGGATAGCCAAACTTTTGAAATAATTTGGGGTAGGTTTTCAGAATTCGGCATCACCGATATTACTATGCCCAAGAAATCATCACGGGTGATGCCATGTTTTGCAAATTCTATTTAATATTAGAAATTTTTAAATAATTATATAAAGGAGTTTCATCTTTTTTTGATTACAACAATTGTGATATCATCTTCATTCGCCTTTTCTCCCATCCAATTATCCCCAATTTTAACCAGTGCATTTATAATCTCTTTTGAAGTTTTATATCCATTGTCATTTACACAAGATTTAACAAATTCATAATCCAACATCTCTCCATCAGAATTTGAGCATTCAGGCAGTCCGTCTGAAATAAGAACCAGGACATCATTTTTATTCATTTTAAAGTTTATTGATTCATAGTCTGCGTTTTTTATTGATCCTAGAGGGAGTCCGGGAATGAGTATTTCAGTTGTTTCATTCTTTTTGCTATCAAAATAATATGCTGGTGGCATACCAGCTGAACTAAACACAACCTTATCTTTGTGGAATCTTGCAATATTCAACGACATTCTCATTTTTCCAAGATCAATTGCTTTAATTGCTCTGTTGAGTTTTATAAGTGATTCTTTGGGATTATCAAGTGTTAAACCATACAATCCTGCTTTCGTAATTGACACCATCATTCCAGCATTTAATCCATGCCCAGTAGCATCACCACAAACAGCAAAAAACACATCATCTTCAATGAAATAGTCGTAGTAATCACCGCCAACTTCTTCAGAAGTTTTCATATGAGATACAACATCATATTGAATACCATCGGGTGGCGACATTGGAATCATAGAAAGTTGAAAGTTTCTAGCCTCCTCTAATTCTTTCTTGTGTTTCTTTAGCTCTGTCTGATGCTGCTCCTGTTTGTTTTTATAAACTACAATCTGATAAACGCTTCCGAACACAACAATGAAATAGATAAAAAATGCAGCATAACTCAGAAGAGGGTGAGGTACAAAAGAAAGCTCTATTGATGTTTCATCGCTCCATAGGTTATCATTGTTTGAGCCTTGTACGGTAAAAATATAATTCCCGCGACCAAAGTTATTATAAGTAACAAGCCTTACGCCATCTAGTTCAGTCCACTTAGTATCAAGGTTTTTTAAAATATATCGATACTTGTTTTTTATTGGTTCGTGATAATTTAGCGCCGCAAATTCTATTGAAATAGATTTTACTTTGTGGCCTACTGTTATTTTTTCATTATTAGTTTCGCCCTGCTTGTTTAGAAATACTATTTCTGATGATCCATCAAAATATGATTTTTGTAACCTGGTGATTAGACAGGGCGGCTTGTATGGGTTAAACTTTATTTCGGATGGCCTAATAATAGTTAAGCCATTTGGGCCTCCAAAATATATATTCCCCGATTTACTAAACGATACACTGTTTCTAAAAAAGTCTAAATCCGATAGGCCATCATATAAATTATAATTCAACATTCTGTTATCAGGTAAATTGAAATTAGTAATTCCATTTTTAGAACTTATCCATAGAGCCTTATTGTCACTATGATGTAGGGCAGTTATGTAGTTACTAGGCAGACCATTCTCAACAAAAAGGTGCTCGAAAGTTTGGTTGATCTTGTTGAATTTATTCAACCCTCCATTTGATGAGCCAAACCAAATAGTATTAGTGTCAGCTTGGGAAGCGCTGGTTATTTTTGATGAAGAAATTCCGGAAGTATTGTTCCTGTTGAAAGAATAATGTTGTAAATCTACTTTTTCATTTTTAAATATATGCTCAACATCTTTCTGTTCAATAAAGTAAAGGCCATTTGATATAGTTGATAGCCACATATCTTCATCAAAATCTTGAAATATAAATCGTATTGGATCATCAAAAAAATAATTATATATCTTAGGCTCTGTTAAAGAAACTATTGATACGCCACTATGTGTAGATATCCATAGATATCCATCATTATCATGAAAAAGATCATAGACAATATCATTCGTTATTTTATGGTTTTCATCCACCGATTTTGATGAATAACGCAAAACACTATGATCGTTTAAGTCAATTTTTAAAAGCCCACTAGTTGACCCAACCCATAAAACATTACTGCCATCAAAAAATATGTCCGTTATTTGATTTACCCCTAACTCGGATTTTGAAATGTCATCATAGCGAATCCCATCAGAAGATAAATATTCAAGACCATAATCAGTTGCTACCCATAAAAAATCATTGTCTGTTGCTTCAATTGAATAGATTTTAGATCTTAAAAGTCCCCACTCGTTTTCTGAATCATATTTTATTGATGAAAACTTTGAAGCTATTGCAGAATGAAAACTTAGTCCGTTATTTGCTGTTCCAAACCAAACATTACCAGCCCTGTCCTCAATAAAAGTATTTATGTTATTATCCGGAATAGAGCCCTGGTCATTTTCATCATATTGTAGATTAACGAAAATAGTATCAAGGGTGATCTTTTCTGGATTGCGAATAAAAGTTATTGAATTTATTCCTCCATAGTTACTAGTGGTAAACCACACTTGGTTTGATTTTTCTGCTACTATTATGTTTTCTATTTCATTTTCAATTATGCTATTTGCAAAAAGAGTGACCTTTATATTAAAAAACTTATCATTGAGTAGATCATATCTTGAGATGCCGTCTTTTGTTGTTATCCAGATATTATTATTAGTACTATCGTAGTCAATGTCTCTGATATCATCATTTACGATTGAATTTTCATGGGGATTAAATTTAAATAATACAGGATTAGTAGTTAGATTATTTGGGACTTTTACTAATCCTTCTCTAGATGCAATCCAGGTGTTGTCACCTATATCCAATATATCCGTTACGAAAGAAAGGTCAATCTTTTCACGATAATTTTCATTCATTAAAGAAAAAAGGCTGTCTTTTTCGGCATCATATTTAAAAATATCGGAGAAAGAACTAATAATAACATTGTTGGACTGTGTTCCAAAAATTTTAGAAAATGAGGTTATTTCATTAAAATCACCACAGCTTATACATAAAATTTTGTCGTCAGAAATTATATAACGGAATATGCCACTTGAACACTGTATCCAAATATTCCCACTTTGATCTTCGATAATTTTTTCTACATTTTTTAGATCATACTTTTCATTGTGTTCAATACGTTTAACCGTTCTAAACCTTGGATCCAACTTTGATAAACCAAGTTCTGTGCCAACCCATATATATCCTTTTTTATCTTCATAAAGGCTTATAATATTATTCCCCAAAATAGACAAATCATCAAATATGTTCATTTTATAATTAAAAAACTTGATGCCATCAAACATCATTAGACCATTTTCAGTTCCAAGGTAAATAAACCCATTTTGGTCTTCATGTATTACATTGATAGTACTTTCTGAAAGCCCGTCTGCGACAGAATAGTTTTTAAAATCAAAATTGTTTGCAGAAATTAAACTGAAAAAATAAAGTAAGATGAAAATCCGTTTGTGCTTGTTTGGTAGCGTCATAAGTAGATGTATTTACAGACAATAATTGCGTTTTTTGATAAATAAAATTCTATTGGCATTAAAATTACATCTATCATTTACTAATTAAAACTTATTCAATTTAAATTTCATTCGTGAAAATTCTAATATTTACTTTATTTACCTTATTAATGTTTGTTGGCTGTGGTGAGCCGGAAGAAAAGGAGAATGAAAAAACCGTACATTACTTTTCAAAAGTTTTTGGTGAATTTGATGCTGAAATGGGATATAGCATCCATGAAACCAAAGATGGTGGTTTTATTATAGCGGGGGCCACATCATCATATTGGGCCACCGATTCGTTGCCCAAAATTGCAATGCCTCAACATGGGGTCACAAATGCAATAGTAGTAAAAACTGATTCTATTGGGGAGCAGGAATGGATTAAAACATTTGGTGGTGAATTATTTGAATCGGCCTTTAATGCTAAAGAAACCAGTGATGGTGGTTACTTTTTTGCTGGGTACACCAATTCTTTCGGAAAAGGACTTTATGATTTTTGGTTGGTGAAGCTGAATGAAAGTGGACAACAAACATGGGAAAAAACCTATGGGACAGCAAAAGCAAATGTGGGGTTGTATGGGGATGTTACATCTGATGGTGGATTTATTTTAACGGGATACACTATTCCCGCCGAAAAAACAGACAAGGATGTTTGGTTACTAAAAACAAATGCAAATGGGGACTCATTATGGTCTGTTACTTTTGATTACAGTATGAATCAATCGGCGAACTATCTACAAGAAACAAATGATGGCGGTTTTATTTTAGTAGGAGAAACACGAGGCCAAAACACCAACCTAGATATTCTTATAATTAAAACTGATGCTGATGGAACTATGCTTTGGACAAATACACTTATTGAATCAAATAGCGACCAAGCCTTTTCAATAAAGGAAACAGATGATGGGTTTATTTTAATCGGTACAACCACATCATTAGGAATGGGAGACAAAGATATTTGGCTCAACAAATTGGATGAGTCTGGCAATGTTGTCTGGCAAAAAACCTATGGTGGTGAAGCACTTGAATATGGTTTTGATATTGTTCCTGTTTCTGATGGGTATGTTTTTACAGGATCAACATCATCCTACGGGACTATGTTTTATGATCTTTGGGTGATTAAGGTTGATTTAAATGGTGAGGAAGTTTGGAATCAGATTTATGGCGGAACGATGATTGATATTGGGCGATCAATTATAAAAAATGCATCAGGCGGATTTACAGTTTTGGGTCAAACATCGTCCTATGGCGCAGGCGAATATGATTTCTGGATTATAAAGACAGATAAAAATGGGATTATACCATCTAATGAACCATAAAAATATTTAATAGAATTTTTTAAGGAAAAAATTATGAAATCATTAACACTCTATGCACTGATACGTACACTGATCACAAATTCACCCCAGAGATTCAATATTATGAGGGACGTAACTAACAAAACGGGAAATAAAAAAAGGGATTTAAGACTGAATCCCTTTTTATTTAGAATTTTTTAGATTCCCGAACTTTACCTTTTCTCGGGCACGTGTGCTTATAGTGTGAATTCTCACAATTTTCAGTGCAAGAAAAGTAAGACTCTTCCAGATTTTTCACACCTTTCTCATTATAATAGGTCCATTTTCCTGCCTGAAGTCCATTCTCATAACTTCCTTCATACTTTTTTCCCCCATTCGAATGATACCCACTCCACTTACCATGTTCACGTCCATGCTGATAAGAACCCGAAAACCACTTATTGCCTTCGTTATCCCAAGCATCCCACATGCCAGTTTGAAATCCGTTTTTTATTGCCCCCGCCTCTTTCTTTTTTCCATTGCGGTGCAGGCTGTAGGCGGGACCATTGTAAACTTTTTGATTAAAATAGAAAAATGAATGGAAATCATCATTGGTGATATATTGTCCGGCCCTTTCATATAATACTTCATCCATATTAACAGGATCGCTGGAACATCCGGCAATTAATAATAATAAAAAAGGCATTAGTTTTTTCATTTCAGACTCCAATTCTGTCATTGAATCTAACAAAGCGACCATTTATAAACTAAAAGCATCGAGGGGTATCGTTGTACACATCCCAAAAGATGATGATTAACTTGTTTTTTGCCCAAACATTTTTACAACTATAACCTGTGATCCAATTCCAAGCAAGAGCAGGATCCACCATGGGAAGCCAAATCCGGCGGGCAATGTTCCCAGTAGTAATGCCGCTAATCCAGCAGAAACGGCATAGGGCATTTGTGTTCTAACGTGATCCATAAGATCGCATCCGGATGCCATAGATGTTAAAATAGTAGTGTCAGAAATAGGTGAGCAATGATCTGCCCACACAGAACCGCTTAATACACAAGCAATTGTAGAATACATAATATGCATGTTTTCAGGTGTTGCTCCACCATTGTTTTTCATTACTGCCCAAGTTAATGGTATCACTAATGGCATGAGAATAGCCATCACTCCCCAACTAGACCCGGACCCAAATGCTGTCGCTGCAGCTATAATAAATATAACCGCAGGCAAAATAGACATGGGAATTGTATCACCCAATGTTGAAACAATATAATCCGCTGTATGGAGGTCTTTTGAAATATCTGCAAGCGCCCACGCAAGCAATAACACCAATAGTCCCATGAGCATGAACTTTAATCCGCTGAACCAGGCATCCAGCGTCTCATTCACATTTAAAATGCCTTGTCCAATGGACAACCCGGCAGCAACCAATGCACTTAATAAAGTAGAATGCATTAGAGCGCCAAACGTATCAGAACTGCCTATAATATCTTTTATTGTATCCCCATCACCTGATGTGAAAATGAAATAGAACATAGAAAACACCAATACAGCAATTGGAATAATGGCATTTCGTGCTCTTAGGTTGATATTTTGTTTTACAAAAAGTTCATCAGAATCTGCACCAGCATCTGGTTCCAGTTCTTCTATATTCGGGGTGTATTTTATTCCCGCTCTTGCTCTTTCTTCTGCCTGAACCATAGGGCCAAAATCTTTACCAGATGTTACAACGAAGCCCACCAAAACAATGGCTAAAAAAGGATAAAAACTATAAGGAATTGAATGAATGAAAAGCATATATGCCGATTCATCCAAGCCTTCTAATCCGGGAAGCGCATCTGCAATGATCCCAACTTGAAATCCAATCCATGTTGTAATTACGGCAATGGTGGCAACCGGCGCTGATGTTGAATCAACGAGATAAGCCAATTTTTGTCGGGAGATTCTTAGCTTGTCACAGAGAAGCCTTGAAGTGTTTCCTACAATTAACGTGTTTGAATAATCATCAAAGAAAATAATGATTCCGAATAACCAAATCGCAATTTGTCCTTTTTTAGGCGTATCTGCCTTTTTGACCAGATGCTTAATAATACCATGCATGCCCCCATTTCGGTATATGATTCCCACCATGCCACCCAGCATCAATGTAAACAATATCAATATTGCATGATCTCGATCTATCATCGTATTTAATATGTAATGATAGAAAGAGTCTAGAAGAGAAGGAACCAACTTAACGATGCTGAAACCGCTTAATGACCAAACGCCAAACCAAATGGCTGCAAACAGCGATGGGATAACCGATCGTGATATAAAAGCCAGGATGATAGCAATCAAGGGAGGAAGAATCGAGACCCAACCGGGAATAACTTTTCGGTTAAATTGGTATACGGAGTGTTTGCTTTGCAGCAGCTGAAAAGAGACATCCCCACTTTCAGAAACGGAAACTTGATTAAAGTATGCTGTTTCGTTTGTTATACTACTGGGAAAGACTGTACGACCGTTTACCAGGAGCGAGACATCATCTTTTTGTGAAAAACTACCGGAATAAACAATATTAAATTCAATATTTTTAAGTACCACTCTCGGAGCGTCAACGGTAATAGCCTGCCCAAAAAGAAAAAATGACATGAAAATGCCAACAATAGTCTTATATGCAAATCTCTTCATTAAATAGCCCATATGTTAATGAAAATATTAACAACTTTTTAATTAATTTTTCTTATGAACATTACTAGAAAAAGTTGAGTTATCTTTTTGGATATTTTTTGTAATGTATCGAATAAGATAATTTTTAATTAAGGAAAGCATTTTATGACTGATTATAATTCACTTGATGATGAAACAAAGGAGCAGCTTAGGAAACAAATCAATGATTGCGCCCAATCATTAGGAGGAAAAAACTATTTTCTTCAGCTTCTTGAGGCGGTTCGAGAAGAACGCCATCATCCTTTAATGGCAAAAGATACATCATTTCGTTTTAAACATGGCAAAATACAATGGGAAAAAGTTATTTTTAAAGATAAAGTTCAGCTATTAATAAAATTGCTCAAAAATAGTGAGTTCAAAGGAAACCTTATGTCCAAGAAGGGAGATAAGATGTATAAAACTAATATGAACCTTTTACGAACTCTCGGTCCGATGAAATTTAAAATTCAGCCCAAAAACAGCAATGATGGAGATGGCTATGTTTTGCATCCATTTGACATGATTGATGAAAATACTTCACAAATAAATTTCATGTTCGAGGTTGTGTTTTTTTTACCTCTTTACATTGTAAAAAAAGTATTTAATGGCCCAACAAAAAACAAAAACAGTACTCGTTGATTCTATCAAATGATGAATAGTAATCAAATTTTAGTTTAACCAGTCAGACATTCGTGGAGTTTTATGTCTGTGATGGTATGGGTAGATTTATATACAGTTTTAAAATGGATAAGTGTTCATAATGTTAAAACTTGACACTCTATGAAAATAATTCATCAATGGTTCTTTAGCCTATTCATCGTCGTTACTGTTTCATCATGTATTTATTCTCAATCCCATTCTATTATGTCTTACAACATACGGTATGACAACACCTGGGATGTAGAAAACAGTTGGACAATACGAAAAAATAAAGTCATACAGATATTAATTCAATATGCCCCAACTATTATAGGTATCCAGGAAGGATTATTCAGCCAGATACAATATATAGATAGCTGCTTAACAAATTACGACTATGTTGGTGTCGGCAGAGATGATGGCCAAGAGAAAGGGGAATTTTGTGCGATTTATTTTGATACAACCCAGTATTCTGTATTGAACCATTCTACATTTTGGCTTTCTGAAACCCCGGATATTATATCTGTCGGGTGGGATGCCGCACTGGAGAGAATCTGTACATACGGCTTATTCAAGGATAGAAAAACGGCAGAAGAATTCTGGGTTTTTAATACTCATTTTGACCACATGGGTGCCAGGGCAAGAGAACAATCATCGGGGCTGATACTGAAGATGATCAAAAAGATTAATCGTCGATCTTTGCCGCTTATACTTATGGGTGATTTTAATTCAATCCCGGATAGTCCGCCTGTCAACAAGATAAAAACAGACCTGAGTGATGCATTACAGATTGCCTTAGAAGAATTACAGGGCCCGATGGGAACATTTAATGGATTTGATGTGGCTTTGCCCATAGAAAAAAGAATCGATTATATTTTTACTGGAAATTTTAAAGTACTGTCCTACATACACATTAATGATAGATTAAATAATAATAGACATATTTCGGATCATTTGCCTGTGATGGTCAAAATTCAATGATTATTCATGCAATATGGCCTTTGGCAGCCGGTCTTTTCTGACTTTGGATTTCTTTCAGGAGATATAGTTTCATAAAAATGCCAACTATAGTGTCTTATATACAAATGTCTTCATTAAATAGCCCAAGTATTAATTAATTTTTCTTATGAAAATTATTAAAGAAGCATGTGTTGGAAAACTTGAACAAGCTAAAATGGCTGAGTATTATAACGCAGACCGAGTTGAGATATGTAGTCGGTTAGATCTTGATGGCCTGACACCCGATAGACCAACAATAGAAGAAACAATCAGCTCATTGTCAATTCCGGTGAAGGTAATGATCCGTCCCAAAAGTGATAATTTCATTTATTCTGATTTGGAAACAATTAAAATGGAATCAGATATTGAATTCTGCAAGGGGATTGGTGTCAGTGAAGTTGTATTTGGAATGTTAAATGAAGAGAATCATATAGATCTTGACCTAACGCACAGGCTTGCCAAAAGGGCATTCCCAATGAATATTACATTTCATAAAGCAATCGATCATACAGGTGATATTATGCTAGAACTCAAAAGATTATGTAAGGTAAAAGAGATAACAAGTGTTCTTACGTCTGGCGGTAAGGAGTCTGCAATAAATGGGCAGGATATGATCAAAGATATTATCCATAATTTCTCTTCACGGTTCAACATCATTGTTGCTGGCGGTATTACAGACCAGAATTTTGATCTAGTACATAGTTCTATAGGTGCCAAGGAATATCACGGAAAGGAAATTGTAGGTCAATTAAAAAGTATTAATAAATGAATATTAGTAGATTTTCGCCATTACAGCCACTCCATATGAAAAAAATCATAGCATTAATGATAGTGATCATTATAGCCGGGTGTTATCCTGCATCTCATATAGTTGTAGGTGATGTAAGGCCGCCAGTTTCACCACACCAAGTAAAATTATATTTGGATTATCCTGAAGAATATGAAAAAATAGCACTGGTAGATGCTGGGAGCAATTTTGCCTTCAAAGACCCTGCTATTTTATTTACATGGCAGAGTAAAAGCAATAAAGTCATTGAACGCTTAAAGATCACAGCATCAGAATTAGGTGCGAACGGAATTGTTATAGTATCGACAGATAATAAAATACACCAGTCAATGAATGTTGATAAAGAAGGTTCAGTATCATCTAATCCCTACATGGAAAAATATGGTCAAGCAGTAGCAATATATGTTGGCCCAAACAGGTAATGTAAAGAAATGAAAATATTAATTGCGGATAAACTATCTCCCAAGGCGATTGCGGCTCTTGAGAAAATAGGTGCAGATATAACATCTAACCCGGAACTGAAAGCAGAAGATTTGGGCGGAGCCATAGGCAATGCTAATGTTCTCATTGTGCGATCAACCAAGGTGTACGCCGATACTATTGAAGCTGGAAAGAGCTTAGAGCTTATCATTCGGGCCGGTGCTGGGGTAAATAACATCGACTTAGAAAAAGCCAGTAGTAGCGGTGTATATGTTTCCAATTGCCCGGGAAAGAATTCTGATGCCGTTGCGGAACTGGCTCTTGGTCATATTATTGCCTGTGACCGCCGGATTGTCGATGCTAGCTTAGATTTGCGAAATGGAAATTGGAAAAAGAAAGCCTACCAAAACGCGGCCGGTTTAAAAGGGCGCACCATGGGCATTATTGGTTTAGGTTCCATTGGTGGCGCACTAGCAAAGCTTGCCAAGGGATTAGACATGAATGTGATTGCTTGGTCGCGAAGTTTAACACCTGATAAGGCAGATGAGCTCGGCCTGGTTTATTGTAAATCTATCGTTGAAGTTGCAGCTAATGCCGATGTGGTCAGTGTTCATCTGGCTGTGACGCCGGATACCAAACACCTACTGAATAACGATTTTTTCAACAAAATGAAAGACGGGGCAATCTTTGTAAATACATCACGTGGCGAAATTGTTGATACCGCAGCGTTACGGAAAGCAATTGATGAGAAAGCGCTACGCATCGGTTTGGATGTGTTTGAGAATGAGCCTGGATCTGGTCTCGCTGACTTTGATCAAACTGATCTGGCTGGCTTGATTACATGCACGCCGCATATTGCTGCATCCACGAACCAGGCTTCTGAAGCCATTGCGAATGAAGTGGTTCGAATTGTTGATTCCCTGATCAAAACAGGAAAACCTATCAACGCTGTTAATTCCCGGAATAAAACCGAAGATGGCACAATTTTGATGATTCGTCATTATAATCGCGTTGGTGTACTCGCATCTGTGTTAGATGCACTGCGCGAAGCGGGAATAAATGTTGAAGATATGGAAAACAATATTTTTACCGGAAGCGCTGCAGCTATTGCTAGCTTGAAACTGGATAAAACGCCGTCAGCGGATGTCATCAGAGAGATAAGTTCTAACGAATCCATAATTCAGGTCAGCATCAAGTAATGCCTAAGTATAGCTTTATCGTATTTTGATGTGTAAAAACTATGTGATAAAAAGAGAATATGGATTAGAATTTTCTATTAACCTACTTTTCACACCCGTGGGCATTTAATTATTAAAAGAACTATCTATTCAAGCTGTTTTTTGGCTGCTACTTTGTTTGCCCAAGATTTGGAAGATTTATCTTTCGGAGATGATAATTCTCTGGATGTAGCGACATGGAACATCGAGTGGTTTCCAAAAAACAATCAAATCACGATTGATTATGTCATTGAAATTATCAACCTTTTGGATTTAGATATTCTCGCTATACAAGAAGTAGATGATACTACTATGTTTGACCAAATGTTAGATTCTTTACCAGCATATTCGGGGTATTATGAATCAAGTTGGTTTGCTGGTTTAGCATATATATATAAAACAGGATTAGTAGAAATCAATGATATATATGAGATATACACAACTTCATCATATTGGAATGCATTTCCTCGCTCACC